>Ga0181352_1000004_pt1 | contig 111022 bp, 143 predicted proteins | sample Fa13VDMLBSN_FD_130103 | JGI IMG/M metagenome (GOLD analysis project Ga0181352, IMG submission 130103) | Freshwater viral communities from Lake Michigan, USA - Fa13.VD.MLB.S.N | ecosystem: Environmental > Aquatic > Freshwater > Lake | place: USA: Michigan | collected 2013-09-23 | reverse complement strand
GTTAAACCTAATATAACATTTAAACGCTATGGCAATGAAAAAATCTAAAGGATCTGGAAGTCTAACTGGACTTAACGCTTCTACAAAAAGAGATAAAGGGATTGACCCTAAAGGTGCTTGGACTAAAGTACAAAAGAAAACATTAGCTGGTGCTAAAGGAAAAGCTTCTCTTACCAAAGATAAACAACTTGGTGCTACAAAGATGGCTAAGAAAGGAATGTCAATTTCTAAAAAGAAATAATCATGAAAAAAGCACAGAAAGGAGCTAATCTACAATTAAAAAATATTAGCAAAGAAAGAGATTCTATAGAAAGAATATTACCAAAAGTTAAAAAACTTTCAGATAAAATAAATAAAGGTAAAAGTAAAATGCCTGTTGGATTGGATAAAAAACAAACTGGTGGATCTATTGGTTCTAAAGTTGTTAAAGAAAATCCAAGACAACAAAAAAGACTTTCTAGAATCAAAGAAAATAATCCAGAAAGAGCTGAAAGAGTTGAGAAGAGAATGGTTAAGAGAGCTGATAGAGCTATGGGTGCTAGAGGTGCTGCTTCTAGAATGAAATCTGGTGGATCTGTTAAAAAGAAATAAGTCATGAGAACTATTAAGAAAGCACAAAATGGTGCTACCACTGCTCCTAAAAAAACTTGGCAACAAATGACTCAAGGAGAAAAAGGGGCTAAGAAGAAAGAGCTTGTGGAAAAAGGAGGTATTCAACTTTTCAATAAGTATAAAGATTCTGTTGGTAAACAAGCAATGGGAAAAATACAAGAAGAGTTTGATAAAGGTGCTAAGTCTAAAGGTATGACTAATGACCAATATTCTAAATGGTTAGAGAAGCAAAAAAGAAAACCTGATGCTAATCAAGCTGATGGTGGTTTTAAAGAAAAAAGATACAATCCTGTTTGTGGAAAAGGTGGATGTAAGAGTGGTAGATCAGGATTAAGAGTTAAGAAAGCTCAAAATGGTACATCTACACCTACTTATAAAAACATTTCTAAACCTACACAAATTAGAAGTTTAAAGAAAAATTACGTTCCTACAGCTAAAGATAGCACTAGATACAAAGCAGGTTTCAAAGATGCTGTGGAAGGAAAAAATAAACTTTTTCCAAGTAGAGCAAGAGTTCAAGGATATAGAGAAGCTAAAGAAAGAGGATTGACTCCTAAAGCTAAAGTTGGTAAAAAAATTTCTAAAAAGAAATAAAGTTATGAAAACTATTAAGAAAGCTCAAACAGGTACATCTGTAGATACTATTAAAAAGAAAACTACTGCTGAAAGACTTATTGAAGCAAGAGAGAATAGAAGAAAACTGGATAGTATTACAGCAGTTAAAAGAGCTGAGATTGTAAGAAAGAAAGATTCTATTATTGCAAGACAAAGACCTGATAATATGACTAAAGAGCAATATCAGGCGTTTCAAAGAAAGCAAAATAAACAGAAAGATGTTCCTGCTTGTGATACAGCTGATCCTAACTTTAAGTCTACAAGATGTGGTACAAGTAAAGCAGCTTCTAAACAATCTAAATCTGATTGGAGTAAAAAGAAAAATGGTGGCTCTATAGCTAAAGATGGTAAATGGATGCAAAAAGCTGCAGCTTCTATTAAGAAGCGTGGTACAAAAGGTGTTTGCACAGGAGCTAAATTTGGTGGACCAACGTGTAAACCTGGATCTAAACGTTATGCACTAGCAAAAACTTTTAAAAGTATTGCTAAATCTAATAAGAAGAAATAATGGTAGTAGTAAAAGATTTATCTTATTCTGTATATTGTTTTGTTAATAAAATCAACAATAAAAAATATGTTGGTATTACTTGTGATGTAAAAAGAAGATATAATCAACATAAAAAAACTACTAGTAAAGCTGTTGTGTTTTGTTTAGCTATTAAAAAGTATGGATTTGAAAATTTTGAGTTTTTAATTTTAGAAGAAAATTTAAGTTTAAAAGATGCAAAGTTACTAGAAAGACAATTCATAAAAGAATTAAATTGTATGGTTCCAAATGGATACAATAGAACAGAAGGAGGAGATTCATCTGTAAAACATACAAAAGAAACTATAGAAAAAATAGTTGAAAAAACTAGGATTTGGAGATTAACTAATGATCATCCAATGAAAGGAAAAAAGCATTCTGAAGAAAGTAAAAAGTTGATGAAAGAATCAGCTTTAAAAAGAACAGATATACCTTTTGGAGAATTACACTGGAACTTTGGAATGAAACACAAAGAATCTACTAAAGAAAAAATGAGTGTTAAACAAAGTTTAGGTAATAACCCTCAAGCTAAAAAAGTTATAGATTTAAATACAAATATTATTTATTCTTGTTTAAACGAAGCAAAACTAGCTTATGGTATAAGTCACTCGTTAATAAGTATGCTTTGTTCAGGAAAAAGAAAAAGCAATAAATATAACTTTAAATATTTAAAAGATTATGAGCAAGAAAGGTGTCTCTCTATCAATAGGTAGAGGAGAAAAATCCAAAGCTGGTGGTTTAACTGCCAAAGGTGTAGCTAAATATAATAGAGCTACAGGAGGAAATATGAAAATGGCTGTTACAACTAAACCTTCTAAGTTAAAACCTGGAAGTAAAGCAGCTAATAGAAGAAAATCTTTTTGTGCTAGAATGGGTGGCGTAAAAGGTCCTATGAAAAAACCCAATGGTAAACCTACAAGAAAAGCTCTTGCTCTTCGTAAATGGAATTGTTAATTATGAAAAAACAAATGATTAAACGTGCAGATGGTTCTACATCTCAAAGAGGACTTTGGGATAACATTAGAGCTAATAAAGGATCTGGTAAAAAACCTACAGCTGCAATGCTGAAACAAGAACGTAAAATAAAATCTAAAAAGAAATAGTTATGATGCAACCAAAACCTAAAAAAAGTACAGCACCTAAAAAACCTGTACAAAAGAAAAAATCTAATTCTCCTGTAGACATGTATAAAAACATGGTTGATCCTGCAACAGGTAAGAAAGGAACCATGGGTGGTGAAGGTACTCGCCCTCCTTTTACTTTAGAAGAAAGAAAAAAAATGCCTAAGGTAGGAAGCATGGGTTCTGCTAAGAATGGTAAAACTATGAGCAAAGCTAAAAATGGTAAATCATTTCCTGATCTTAACAAAGATGGAAAGATTACAAAAGCTGACATCCTTAAAGGACGTGGTGTTATAGCTAAGAAAGGTGCTACAATTAAGAAAGCACAGACAGGTAGAAAATTAACTCCTAATTATAGTAATATAAAAGCTGGTGGTTTTGATAGTTTTAAAACTCCTACAGCTAAAGACAGTGCTGATTATAGAGCAGGATTTGATACAAAAATAAAAAATAAAGAATTAAAACAAAGTGATAGACCATCTGGTGCAAAAATAAGAGGATATAACGAGGCTTATAAAAGAACTAAAAAAGCTAAAGCTGGAGCTTCAGTAAAAAAATGTCGTTATGGCTGCAAGTAAATCAATGACTTCTGGTAAAGCTAAGAAATCTGGTAAGCCTAGAATGGCTCCAAAGGTAGCTCCTCCTAAACCCATCAATGGAAATTTTATGAGAGAAGCAGATGTTATTCGAAAGAGAACAAGTGCTCAACAACCTATGAAAGCTAAAAGATTATCAAAATAATAAAGCCTCCAGATAACGGAGGCTTTTTTGTTTTCTATCTAAGAGTGTTATACACTGATAGCACTTTATTTATATATGATTTGTTTTTTGCTTTCTGGTAGCATTCATGTGCAAACACACCATCAGCATCATATCTATTTAGTACCCATCGTGTATCTCCTACACAATTTACAGATGTTATAAAATTGTGACTATCTATGTTTCCTACAGATACATTAGTTCCTTCTAGTCTAATTGTTCCATCTTTGTTAGCTTGTTTAAAAGAAATAAAGTCTTCATTAGATTCATTCTTTATATTGTCCCATAGATCAGGATGCATCACTGTATCATCATCATTGAAATATATATGTCCATGAGTAACTAAATCAAGAGCAAAGTTTCTTTGAGCATTACCTGATGTACTATTAGCATCTTTGATAGCATACCATTCACAATTATCAGGAATGTTTTCTGGCATTTCTAATAGATCAAATACCACTATCCATCTATATTGATCTCTAGGGATATTTATACTCTTAGAAATAACATGTAGATTTTCTGGTCTACAAGACGGTGTTATAATATTTAAGAACATGGCTTATTGTTTCTATGTAATAAAAGTAGTTTGTCATTATTCCATCCAGGAGAATGTTTTAAATCATGATTAGCAACTATAAATGTAGCAGAAGAAAAATAATCTGATAAATGATCTATTGCTTTTGAATAATCTTCTTCGTTAGCATCAATAAATATATCTTCTACAATTAAAAATCCTCCAGGTTTCAAATGTCTATATGCTACATTGATAAACTTAATCTGATCTTCAAATACATGTGTACTATCGTCTATTAGTATATCAAAATCACTTCCTGAATAAAGCAATCCTTCTTCAATAGACAATGGATTAGTAACATCCATTTTGAAATATGAACAATTAGGTATACTATCACGAATAGCTTTATCTAATCTACTATCAAGCCATTCAAATCCATACAGTTTACCATTAGGAAAGAAATCTCTCCAAGAAAACATTGAATTGTTATCTAATATACCTACTTCTCCTACACGAATATTATTATATCTAATGTTAGAGAACAATAAACTGTATATAGCAGTGTATGCATGTTTGTGTAGATTCTTATCAGTGTTGTATGGAGATTTGTCTGTTGGATATTTCACACCAAGCATACATAATTCTGTAATAGAATTAGTTGAATCTATTGATATACTATTTATTTGCATTGATATAGTCTTTTAGCATTTGTGCATAGTTCTTATTCCATTGAGGAGTGAGATGAACATCTCCTGTAGGGATCTGTCCTTTTCTTCTTAACTGTTCTACATATTGACTATGTCTTTGTATAACATTAGGTCTATCTGCAGTGTCTGTTCCCATACCTGATTGATGATATCCTCTACCGCCCCACATATAAAACCAAGAACATTCTTCATTAGGAGGATCAGCTAATACCACTTTATCTCTTCCTAAGTTATGTATAGCTACAACTAACGTCATATCTCCACCAGCGTTCTCTATTGGACTCTTACCAATTTCTTCCCAAGCTTTCTTGCTATATACAATACCTGAGTTACCAAGAGCCATCAATTCTGTTATATTAGGTTCATTATAAAAGACACCATTTTGCCAGTGTAATAGATTAGCATCTGGTCTCCAAAACTTAGCTATATTAGATAGATGATTAGACAAAGCTACATCATCATCATCCCATACAGCAATTAATTCTCCAGAACATCTCTCTATAGCATAGTTTTCTTTTTCTCCTATAGTAGAGAATGTTTCATCCAGATTATAAATTTTTATTTCTGGATGATCGTACACCAATTTTTGAAGAGGATAATCATTAACTATAATAAGTTCTTTCTTACCTGGATACTCTTGTATGAGGAAGCTTTGTATTGCTTCCTCAAGAGTATCTACTCTTCCATAAGTGATGCATTTGCAACTGATAAAAGGATATTCCATAATTACCAAATATGAACAATATCAAAAATGGAAACTAACATAACATCTTCATCCTCTGATAAAGGAATGATTAATGTTTTATCTCTTAATGCTGTAGGATCTACTAACACTTCACAACCAATAACAAGATCTGGATCTGTAATAGCTGTTCCTACACTGTGCACTTTCAATCTACTCATTTTTTTAAGTAGTTCTTTTTGTAAAGCTTCTTTTGTATTCTCATCTACAATAAGCTTACTCTCTTCTTTTTTTGGCATCTCTAAATAGATGCGGTTTCCTAATAATTTTGCCATGGTTTATTTATATTCTGTTAGTTCTAAAAATCTTTGTGCGTCTTCTGGATTCAATTCAATTTCTGATTGTACAGTTTCACGTACATTTTTAAATCCTTTCATCTTGTTAGTCTTAAGATCAATGTCTGGTTGTTGTGTAACACGTTCATTGAAATCATCTAGAATAACAATAAGTCCACCTGCATCATTTGCTAGTGTTCTAATTACTTTGTTCAAGTTTAAAGAAGCTAAATACTGCTTTTCGCCAATTGTGGCTTTGTAAAAAAATTGGTTTTTCATATTGATTGTTTTTAATTATTCGTCTTTGTTTGAGAAGTTAATCTCATCTAAAATTCCATTATATGTATGTAACGGAATAGATCCAGAAATTCTATGAACTTCTTTTCCATCTTTCTTAAATACTAATGTAGGAACATTTCTTATGTTATGTTGTCTAGCTATTTCCATATCTTTATCAATATCGATATTGGTAATACCTTCAACTTCTTTTAGTGTTTCAGATAACACTCTACATGGTCCACACCATGTTGCACTAAATTTTAATACTTCTATACTCATTGTTTTAATTATACTCGTTATCTAATATTTTACCTACAAGATCACTTCTGTGATTAGCTTTAAGTTTGATCCACTCTATTCCTTCTATCTTCTTAGAGATGTCTATTGCATATGATAGACCAGTATATGACTCTCTAATGTCTTTTTGTTCATTATCACCGTTGATAATAATCTTACCTGTCTTACCAAGTCTAGTTAGAATAGCGAGCATTTCCCCTTTTGACAAGTTTTGGGCTTCTTCCACCACAAGAATATCATCAATAGTTTTACCACGTATAAACTGAACAGGATAAGCAGTGATTCTTTTATCCTTAACCAGTTCTTGAATCTTAAGTTTATCATAACATTTTTCTAAATTTTCTTGAAAAGCTTCTAGATAAGGATTAAATTTATCCTCAAGATCACCTGGTAAGAATCCTAATGAATTCCCCACTTCAATTGTGGCTCTAGTAACATAAACATGGTCACATTGCTTCTTCATTAAGAAATCCAAAGCTGCTTGAGCACAAATTAAAGACTTGCCACTACCTGCTCTACCAGTTACAATAACTATTTGGTTATCAATAATTAATTGTTTAGCAAGCTTTTGTTCTTCGTTAAGAGTGATATTATATTTAATGTCGCTCTTTCTTTCCCTGTTAGGTTCTTTCATATTTGGTTAATAAATGGTTACGTCTTTTGTTAACCTCCTCATACTTATACATGTCGTTCTCAACATTAGAAACTATAGCTCGTATTGTACTATAATTTATATTATGTTTTGATTCTAAATGTCTTAACTTATCCCCCTTTTTAGCAAAGGTATTATATATTTTTTTATAATCTTCTATAATTTCTAACTTTTTATCTATGGTTATAAAAGATTTAATTTTACCTTTTTGACTTCTAGTTAAGGCTACATTAAATTTATCTAGTTTATTAGAATTAAAATCTTCTAAATATAGCCAGATATAATTAAATCCAGTGAAGGTTTTTCTTTCATTATAATTTGCACATTGAGTAATAGATGTTTTTGGAATACCTAATTCTTCAGATGCTTCTATTACAGTATTCCATTGTTTAATTAAAGTTCCTTCTAATGAATATTGTAAAACAGCTTTGGATTTAGTTAAACTAATTTTTCTTTTAGAATCATCAGAAAGTTTGAATCCATTTTTCTTTAATGTGGCTAATCTTTTATCTATACTTTCTTGTGTTTTCTTTTTTCCAGTTTGAAATTCTTTTCTTAGTTGTCTAGAATGTTCTGATACAATAACATTTGTTGTACCATCTCCTCCATCAGTCATATTAGTTAATGTTCCTGTTTTTAAATCTATTCTTCCATAAAGTTTAACAAACTCTATTTCTTTTTGTTTAATAAAATCATAATCATCTGATTCAAAAAGAATATCAACTATATAATTAGTTTTATTAGTTATTTTTACCCAAATATTATTTTTTTTACTTTTGATATTAGCTCTAGTATATGTACCATATTTTATATCAGCATCAGTTTTAGTACCAATGCCAATATAAAATGGTTCATTTTTATCTAGTCTTATGTGTCTGTATAAATAGTATTTCTCATTCATGTAACAAAGGTAAGAAGTATAATATTATTTTCCAAATATTTGTTTGACTTTTTTTATTTTTTCTTTCATGAAATCACTTAATTTACAGTTAGTCTTGTTACTGTGACAATCTAGACATAACATACATATGTTTTCTTCTTCATATCTAAGATCTGGATATTTAGATTTTTCTAAAACATGATCAAACATGTATGATAATGGTTCATTTCCTAAGTGTGCATCACAATTCTCACACCTATGTGGTCTTTTTTTCCATATAGATAAAAACATATCTCTTTGTAGTTTATATCCATCATTATTGCTCTGTGGAGTTTTATTGCTGGAGTTAAACATCTTTTTACTAGTTAAACCCTTACCAGATGATGGTAAGGGCTTTTTAGATTTATGAGCAAAACAATATTCACTATCAGAATTCTTTCCACAAGTTTTACACTTCATTATGTGTGTGATTGATTTTTTATAGCAAAATCAATGTGATCAGTAATAGTTCTTACTCCTCCAGAAATAGGAGGAATCATTTCTTTTGCATCATCTTTTACAAACTGACCTCCCACCATCTTACCTGTACGTTTAGAAATTACATTATATGCACTCTCTAGACATTCTGTAAGCTTCAGTCCTTGCATCTCTGCTTGGATGATGATTGTAACTAGAATGTCACCTAAAGCATCAATTACTTCTGCTCTATCATCATTTTCAATAGCTTGAATCAATTCATCTGTTTCTTCCCAAGTCTTCATAGCTTGAGCTTTTGGTGTTCCGTTCTCTAGAATACCTTTCTGTGCTGCCCATGCTATAACAAGGGCTTCTAATTCACCGTAATGTTTCATTTTTTTATTTTAAAATTAATGTTGATATTAATAATCCTACTGTGCTACCAAAAGCAGCACCTAATGCATATATAAGTCTATCTGATGTTGTTCCAAAAGCCACCTTCTTAACATTCCAACTCCATATCAATGATATCATAAAAGCACACAAAAATACACCTAAATAGAATATCTTACTAAGGAAATATGTGTTAATTGCTACAAAGAACACTTGTACAAATCCTGTTATAAATAATTTTAGTTTCTCCATATTCTCTATTCTATTTTAATTGTTATTTTTAAATTTAAATTATTACAAATGTCTAAGAATTTATTATAACTTATAGTTTGATGATTGTTTAACCAATGATTTATGCTACTAGAACTTTGTTTAGTTTTTTTTGCAAATTCAATTTGATTTAAACCTGAATTAATATATAAGATTAATAATTCTTTATTAAGATCTAAACTATTGTTCATTAGAATCTTCCTCTTTCTCCTGCATGTAACACTGTAGTGAAGTCTGATTGCCAGAATTCTTTTGTGTCTATATCCATGATTGTTAATTGTCCATTCCAACCAGCACCTGTGTCTAGATTCCATAGATTCCCAAACTGTTTTGGTTCTCCATTCATTGCTGTATGGCCTATGTAGATTTCTTTAAATTGCTCAAGAGCTTTAAACTTACCTGGACGATTCTTATCACCAAAAGCTGAACGAGCTCCATCTAATAAGCTTCTATCCCAGTGACACTCTTTGGCAATGCTTCCTGCATTAACAGGTATCATTGCACCATGAGGGAACCCTTCTAAGTAATCCCAACCACCATGGATGAATAACCTATTCTCATCATCAATGTGATAATCAATCTGGTTTTTCCAGAATGCTCTATGAGAGTCTTCAGTTATTTGTCCTGTACGTACATACGCATCGATTGTAGCTTGACCACCTTGTTGTGTCCATATTATAGGAGTTCTTCCATACTCAAACCAATCGTAACACCACACATCATGATTACCACGTATAGCAATCAAATTCTTTATAGACAACAATGTGTCTACACATTCAGGAACTTCATTCCATCCATCAGCTATATCTCCTAGAGAAATAAGTAGGTCTGACTCTTTGTCAAACCCACTTTTTTCTAACACTTGGAGAAGAGCTTTATTGGATCCATGAATGTCTCCAATTACAAACTTCTTCATATTATTTGTTCTTTAATTAATATTTCTTTCACTTTTTCTATAAGATCTACAATCTCTCCATCATTGATAATTTCATAATCAAATGTAGCTTCATCTAAAGCTGTTTCGCTGGGATGATAATTCAATGGCATCTCTTTATACTCTCCTGTATGAGGATTAGTGTAGCCATGTGGTCTCACCACTCTGATAGTGATTCCTCCTTTTTCTTTTACAGCTTCTAATTCATTCTCAAATCTCATGTCTGTTATAATCCAATTTAGATATTCTTTTTCAAGAGATACTTCATCTTCTTCAATAGCATTTCCTGTAGAAACCCATTTTGCTTTATAATCTGCAAACAAAGCATTTACCCATACATTGGTGTGTAATCCTTCACGCATTGCTTCTGTACCAAGTCTTTGAAGAAACTCTCTATACGTCATTCCCCATTCAGGATTCATATCAAGCTTCTTAAACTCTTGATCTTCAAACTTCTCTACAGGAATACCAGTTAACAGAGAAGCTATTTGTTTTAGCTTCCCTGCAAACTTCTTCACTTCAAATTCTGGTCCATCATTTGTAATACATATCTTCTGAATAATATCACCAATAGTGTCCTTTCCAGATCCTATTTTTCCATTAATACCTATTATCATATTTCATCAAATAAATTAGTTGGTGTTTGAACTTGTGGAACAACATCTTCTTCCACTTCTATTTCCTCTACAGGAAGATCAGTTTCATTAATCTTAGCTACAATCTTCTCTCTTAGTTCATCATAGAATTCTGGATTGTCAAGGATTAATTGTTTGAATTCTTCTAAATCATATTTAACACCATCTACAGTCATTGTCTTACCATACTTACGTCCTAATTCAAACTCATTAAGAAGACTCATCATCTCATCAAGTTTATCAATACCTACACCATACACAATCTCAAACTCTGATTTTCTATATGGTGGAGACATCTTGTTCTTGATAGCTTTCAACTTAGTAATGTTACCATAGTTTACATCACCATCTTTAGCTAAGGTTCTAGACACTTCTATACGAACATCTGCATAGAATTTAAGAGCATGACCACCTTGAGTTGTTGTAGGATTACCAAACATAACACCAATCTTCTCTCTATATTGGGATATTACGATGACACATGTATTGTGTTGTGATAGAGCACCCTTAAGTTTTGGATAGGCATTACTGTTCAATAAAGCTTTTCTACCTATTGTAGAATCACCTACATCACCATCTAACATCTTCTTAGGAATCAATGATGAATCACTATCTATGATTACAAGATCAATCTCTCCAGTGTTAATCATTTCCATAGCAATGTTAAATCCTTCCTCACCACATGATGGTTGAGAAATTAGCATCTTAGTTGTATCCACTCCTAACTGTTTGAAATAATTCTTATCAACAGCATGCTCACCATCGATATATAACACAGTACCTCCTGCTTTTTGACATTCTGCTGCAGCATGTCCACAAATAGTTGATTTACCTGTGCCTTCCCAGCCCATCAATTCATAAAGTTTACCTTTTACAAATCCTCCTACACCAAGAGTGATGTGATCAAAACCAATACTACCTGTACTAATTACATCATAATCTCCTCCTGTTTTAGAGTCTAATGCTAATATTGAACCAACACCATAAGTCTTGTTCAACTTGTCCATTGCTTCTTGAAACTTGTTATTAGTTTCTTTTGCTTTTACTGTTTTTGCCATTATTTAATTGTTTTTAATATTTAAAGATAACGATTTTTCTGCTTATTTCCTAACCTATTGAGGATAAAAAAGCCCCGAATTTCTTCAGGGCCTTCTCAACAATTAAAAACAGAACAGAAATTATTTTTTTAACTCAGTATTATTTTTTGATCTTTCTGTATAAGGACAATGTCTACACTGCCCACCACAGCAAAATCCTTTTTGCTTTAAGTATTTTTCTGTGAATATGATTCTACCTTCTTCTAGATAGTAATCTACATGTTCTATAAAATCTTTCTTTGCCATAACTTGTAAATTTCATATCGCAATCTACAACTTATTTTTCATTAATCCTAGAAGGAACAGTTATTTCTCCTTCTCTGAATAATTTTACTACAGCTGCTAATTGAAGATCAAATAAATCTGAGATGTATTCAGCTGTTACTGCTGGATACTTTTCTTTGTATTCATATATTAGTAACTTAGTCTTTATCGATAGCTTTCTTATATTTGTCATTGTTAGATTGTTTTATTAGCTGTGATTCATCTGCAAAGGTGTATCTGTATTTAACATCTTTATACTCTTCCATGATGTATGGATTTTCCATTTTTCTAAAGAAGTTCTTATCATCTTTTGTTTCAACAGCAATAATAAAATGTGCATCATTATATCCACAAACATACCCTTTATATTTTGGATATACAACTAACATGTTTTTAAACTGGTTGAATAGCTTTTCCATCTTTATCTAAATTTAAACTTTTTAATCTATTCTCCACTTCAAACTCCACTTTAAGAATGAAGTTAATTTTCTCTTCAAGCTCTTGATTAATTATTCTACCAACAAATGGCATAAGATCATCAAGGTTTGTATACACTCTGGCTAAACCAAATTTAGTTTTAATTTGTTGATATTTGAATCCAGGAATCTGTGTAAGATCATTGAATATTTGATCTACATAAGCAATTACAGAAGGCTCATTGATAGCCATTCCATAATGATCTTCATCTATGTATTGTTTATACTTCTCATTAAATTCATTACTCGTTCTCATCAGTGTTTTCTTTATGGGTTAATTGTTGTTCTAATATTTCAAATGCTTCTTCTATAGCAACTAATTCAGCTTCTTTTCTACTAGAGAAATTACTATTATTTTTATTTGTTGCATTTAATGCAATACCAAATTCTGCATTTTCAAAATCTCCAGGAGTCTTTGTCCATACTGATATACAAATAAAAATTTTATTCTCATCAAACACATCAAACAAACTACGAGGACTTGAATCTATGAATATACAAAGTTTGTCATTTGGAATTCCTTGTTCTAACATGTAGTTTTTGAAGTCTTCAGGAACTGTATCATCTCCTTTTACAGACTCTACCATTTTGTTAATGAACCATTCTCTAACCACTTCTGTAGATAGAGGGTATTTTTCTAATAATTTTAGTGCTTCCATATTACTTTTTTAAATTTTCTTTTAATTCTATTTCTGCCATCTTCCACCAGTCTCTTTCAAAATCAAGTTCATTGAGTGGTTCAAGCTCTTTACAAGCATTATATCTAATGTCATACATTAGACTTACTAAGTTGCAGAATTCAGTAGCTTTTTCTAAACCCACTTCTTCTACAATAATTTCTAAGATTTCTCTGTTGCACATAATTCTTTTATTTTATCAAGTTCTAAAATTTCATTTAATTCGTCCCAACCTTCCCACACTTCATATTCATCTTCCCATTCTATGCCTAACTTTTCCTCCCAAAATTCTACAAGGTCACTAGCTTTATTGAAGATTCTGTATTGTAATGAGATTTCATCTCTGATTAATCCTTTTTTGGTAATTTTAACCACCTTTGGAAATAATTTCTGAAAGTTTGCAGATGTCTTGGAATATTTACCACCTTGAACTAAAGTGAAATCATTTTTATATTTATCATCAAGTTGGTAAACAACCACTACATATCCATCTTCATAATCATAATCTTCAATCACTGCTTTTGTTCTCTCATATTCACCATCTAAGAACTCTCTAAACTTATCTAAATTTTCAGGTTTAAATAATAAATAGACAGAGTCTTTATAATTGTCTTCTTTTCTTGCATCTTTTATATATGCATTAATGAATCCATTTCCCTTAAGAGCATTTTTAGGTATTTTGAGAGTGGGCACCATAAAAATGCTAGTTATATTCTTTTTAATCTCCATATTCCCATACTTTTTTATTAATTAAACATTTCCGTTATTCCAATATCCTACATATAAGCAACCTCTAGATGGACCATCTCCACAGGTTAAAGAATCATATGCATACATTAAATCATAATTCTTTTCCATAAAATTTACATAATTTTTACAAACAAGTGTAATGTTATCATAAACATCAGGATCTGGACAGTCATCTTTAATTGATATACCTGTTAATACACTCACTTTGAATTCAAATTTAATATTTTCTTTCTGTTTTGTAACAGGATATTTATCTTTTGAAAAACAATGTTCTCCAACAATATTACATTTTGTCATAATTATCCTTTAATATTTACTACTCCGTTAGACAAATAATTTTTGTGGCTTATATCCCATGTGTTTGTTTCTCTACACCATTTCAATGCTGCTATCAACTCTCCCACTCCTGGATAAGTTCTTCCTTTGTGTACAAATCCTTTGTATGCATCCATCATATCATCCATGTCAAGAGTGTAAACTAATGGTCTGTAATAGTTTGTGCTATCACATACAATAAACTTCAAGTATTCCACTCTATATCCATAACATTCACTTTCTGGATCACTTACTATATGCAACATTGCATAATAATATAAATATGCTTGGATGTATGCTCTTCTGTACAAGTAATATTCTTCATAGAAGTTTTCTACACTCCATGTGCATTTAAGATCATATGGCATAACCACTTTCTCCTTATGGTCAATTATCACTTTATCAAGCATAGATTTGAACAAATGTCCATCTACATCATACCCTTCCACTTGCATTTGATCAATAATTTGATATCTAGAGCTATTTGTAAGATTTACAATAGGTGCTGTAGTGCTATTGATTCTAAGTTGTTCTACAATCTTCTCTGCAATAGATATCTCCATAGTGTTTACAACAGTTAGGTTTTTACTTCTAACCTGTCTTATTTCATTATAATATATCTCTGCGTCACTTCCTATAAACTTAGTTATTACAGCTTCATATTTAATCTTAAATCCTGAATCTTTGTATGCATCTTGTAATATATCTGTAAACACTCTAGTAATTACACCAAATTCATCTGTAGCATCTCTTGTATGTCTATACAATGCTTCTACAAAATCTAACATAAGTCCTGTTGGTGTAGAAACACAAGATGACATATAAAACTTCTCATCAAATAAATGAGGTTCCATAAGTAGGGTTTCGACTATGCGTCCCATATTAGCAGCTGAGCTATCTTTGTCTTCTACCTTCTCTTTCAAATAGTATTTCTTGTAATACTTCTTTCTATCTGTAGAGAAATCTTTTAGGCTACTGGATGAATCCATAACCACTGCTCTATATTGAGCTTCTGTTTTTGCTGTTCCTTTTATCATGTTATTTGTATATTAATATTGCAGTGTATCTATAGAGTTCTTTTCCATTAGGCACATGTACCAGAGACATTGATACCACAGTCTTCACTGTTTTGTTATCTAATAGCTCTTGTAACTCTCTATTTATGACAAAGAGATCTTTGTCTTCCCATATCCATGTTTTCATATTTTACTATTTTTATATAATTTATAAACTTCTTCTACTATAAAAGATAGCAGGTATGCCTGTGATTCATCATTGTTAACATCAGGATGTATTCCTACACGCTTCATTATAAAACTTGTAATGTGAAAAGCTTCATGTGCAATTGTACTAATAGTAAATGGTTCATCAGTTAAATACTTTTTGTTAAGAACTATTAAATTAAACTTGCCACGTCCTTCTGAATAACCTGAGAATTCAAATCTATCAATGTTTGCAGGATACTTCTTATTTATTTGATCTATTTCTTTCTCTGCATCATCACATATTATAATTTGAAGATATTGGTGATATAAAGGAATCTTTATACTCTTATAAATCATAGTGTTTGTTTAAATGCTTCAATAATTTGAGGATACAATGCTCTCACCTCTCTTGGTACTCTTGAGAAAAACCATCTCACTTCTAATTCATACTGATCACCTTTGTCATCTAATCCTTGAGGATGTATTAACCAGAAGTAATGATATTTACCTTCATGTTCTATATGGCCTTCATGCCACACCTCATTGAATGAGGGAGTCTTGTTAATCGTTATTGTGTTCTTCATAATTAAAAAGTTTTTTTAAATGTTTATACATTCTGTTTCCATAACACCATGGACATGTTCCATTGTTTCTACATCGATGACTAACAGCTTTAGCTCCAGTTAGCTTCTTCTTAATAGTCCTGCTCATAATTAATACAGTTTAATTCTATAGCCCCATCTTGATGTAGCCATATAAGTTTCAAAATAACAGTCTTGCCAGTAATACACCATATTACCAGACACTTTATCACAGAACGGTGCTCTTGTTGTTCTAACCATTGTCCATCTACTTATAAGATTTTTTATCATTTTGTTTTCTTTTTAGATTGTTTTTCCTTTAATGTTTTTTTATCGTGACAGGTAACACATAACACTTGTAAGTTATCTTGTTCACAAAATAAACGTTCTACAAATTGTGGCAGATCTTGAGCTGTATTCAATGAACCTGCAGGAATAATGTGATCTACATTGATTTGTTTTTCAGGCCACCATTTCTTACACTTCTTACATTGGTATTCATACTTCTGACGTTTACCAGGTCCAGTGTAATCTCTACGTGCATTCATTTTACAAACTGATATAGGTTTCCACCATCTACTCTTTTGTCTCAAAGCACTTCTTATGAAACTCCAAAAGGCTGCTTCACTCATTGTACCATCACATCTTGTCTTTGGGACTAACACTCTCTTTGCCATACTTTTATAATTAAGTTATGTCGCAAATATAGTAAATACTTGCGACACAACTGTAATTAATTATTACTTAATTGTAGTAACACGTTTGCTTAGTGTAGCTTTCATGTCACTAAGAGAATTAACAATATTAGTTATTTCTATAGCTGATATAGCTGGCATATTGAATTCATACTTCTTAGATTCAGTAGCAAATCCTTCTTTAGCTTTCTCAGCAAGAGATTCTAATTCACGGATAGCATATTCTTCATCTAATTCCAATGTGTCAAACATTCCATCATGTAGAATTCTTGTAGCCTCTTCTCTTGGAACAGTCATAATTGGAAGATACTCATAACATCTACCTTTGTGTGTACCAATACCAACCACCTTCATAGGATTAATAAGAACAATAACAGATTGATCACCACAACCTACATAGTGAATCTGATCAGCTGTGAAGTGTAATCCTGCAGCAGCACAATCTTGTGTACTCCAGTTACATTCTTCCATAGGCATACTAGTCACTTGTCCAATACGGATATCAAATGTTTTAGTCCAGTCATCTGTAAATCTATTCTCTTCTCTATTAGGAAGATCAAGATATAATTCAACAAGACCACCAATCTTCTCACCATGGTTTACAGGAACTGTAATAGTATATTCATATGGTTCAATTTCTCCACCACCTTGACATACTTCACAGTCTTCCCATTCATCTTCATCATCATACCATCCACCAGCACCATTACATTCTGGACAATCTGTAGATGTAAGTGTTTCTTCTTTAAACAACTTATCATCATGTACAAGTTTGTATTCACCATTCTCTAAGAACACTGTGTACTCATTTGGATTTTTCTTCCATACAGCTTTCACCTTGTTGTATGTGTTAGATACAAAATGTACAAGCTCTGGACTTCCGTGTAATGTTACAACATTACGAAGAGCTACAACAAATCCTTGTCTAGTGATTCTGAATGAATTCTCTGTTAAGAATCTGTATAACTCATGTGCAACTTCAGCTCTTGGGTTTAAACAACACCACATGAAGAAGTTTTTCAATGCTGCATACTCATCGTCATCATTTAAAGCTTGTTCAAATGTTCTTTTATCAACCATTTTTTGTCCCACTCTGTCTACCACTTCAATAAACTTCTCTACTAATATTTGAGGCATGCTTCTAGATGTACCAGCTAAATAAACTGTATTTCCTTCTACAGTGAAATCAGGTAGGTCAGCAAGTAACTTAACTCCTTGTTGGAAAGCTCTAATTCTAGCAGCTTCCGCTTTTGCTTGTTCTACATCAGCTATCACTTCTGAAGAAGATGTGATTGCTAAGATTTCTTCTATACTTCTAGCATTTGCTACAGCATGGAAATCTTCTTCAGATGAATTAGGTTTACTAATAATAGCACCATCATTCAATACCACTGTAAGAACATTGTTAACCATCTTCATTGAGAAATATGGTTTTACATACTTTTGTTGAGATTCTGATTTATTCTCTTCTTGAATAAGACTTTCTATCTTACTTTCAATAACTCTGTCAATTGACATTTCCACTTTGCTCTTGAACCATTCAAGGCTTAAAAATTTGTTGCTCATGATTTTTATTTATTTAATTAATTGTTACTTGTTAATAAGAGGAGATTTCTCTCCTCTTTATTTAATCTACTAATTCTTCTATTGTTTCTTCAGTTAACACTTCATCATTAAGTTTGATGTTGTAGTGTTTAAGATCCACTCTATATCTGTAATATTTGAATAAATCAGATAGTACATTTACAAGAGGATTTTTGTCAGCATAATATCCTACTCCTGCCATAAAAGGATTTAAGAAAGGAAGCTTATCAAATATCTCTTGCATTTCCATCACTTCAGGATAGATTGTCATATCAAACAACTTGTGTTCTTCAGCCACTGCTAACATAGATTCTAAGAATTCTTTAGCTCCAGCACTTCCTCCTGAATAGCCAGGTAGATAATAGTTGTCAGATGCATACTTAGATAACAAATGTAGTCTATCTTTTAAAGGTGAAGATGTAAATCCCACTTGTATTGATCTTTCAAATGTAGCTTTGTATTTCTCCATCATCTTTTTGATTAGATAAGCTGTAGCCATACGTTTGAATGGTTTGTTTTTTCCTTCCATAAATTGTTCTAATGACATTAAGTTGTGTATTTCAGAATTTTTCACAATAGCTAATTCTCTCTGAGAGAATGTAACCACTTTCATCTTTTGTTTTTGTATGCAACCAAATAAAGCATCAAGCTTCATATATTCATCATGATGTGCATACACTTTCAGATAATTATCAGATTCTAATTTTTCCAACTTGTATGTTATAGGAACAAATTTACAACATCTACCATCGCTCCATTTCTGAAGATCATCAGCCTCTTTACCAACAATTTCTCCTTTAAGTTTAACTTTTCTTACACCAGGAGCACCACCAGTTCCAACAACTGTAGGTTTAATCTTTTTCTTGCTGTCAATAAACCATTGTGGCACCTCAAATGCATCTAAATCTATGAAGTTTGCACTAATCAAAGACATAACATGTTGATATTCTTTGATAACCTCTCTCCATTGTTCTTTTGGATAGTTCTTAAGTTCTAACATATGATAATATGTACGTATGTCATATTTAGAAGTATGTCCAAGTGTCATAGGTTTAGCTGGTTTAACAAAGAAATTGTAATCACTTTCTTTACATGTAGCTCTTAAATAATCCTTTTTGATACCAGCAATTCTATCTTCGTAAATATACACATTAGCGTTACCATTACAAACATTTTCAATGTTAAATCCATAGACATAATGTTTTTCCATGTCATGCATTCTCTTATATCTCAAAGAGTATTTACATTTAAAATCATTAGCCAATAGATATTGCTTTGTTCTTTTGTAAAGACTTGGAAAATCCAAAAGTTTAACTCCATCTAATTGAGGAATAGCTGGTTTAATTGTAGAGAATGGCACAAATGGATCGATTCTATATTTAGCTTCATTCTCCATAGTTAAATAATATCCACTTCTCTCAAGATAGTTTATTACAGACTTGATATCATTACCCTCTTCAACAGTTTCGTTATACTTAGCAACAAAATAGTTTGCCACATCCATAAACTTCTGCATAATGATTTGTTTTGCCTCTTGGGTGTAGCGTAATGATTCTCTGTTAGGCGTGGGATAGATTCCATCACTCAAAGAGAACCTAAGAGCAATAGGAAATTGAATTCTATCCATACCTAATTTTTCAAAGTCTAATGGATAATACACATTGTCTAAACATATGTGTAAATTGTTATCTGTAGACATTTCAGAAAATTGAAAGTGCTCATGTCTTGTAATAATGAATTCATTATTGACAGATGGATCTTCTGGTACATCAAAATACACGCTCTCGAAATAACAAAGTTGTTCCTTTATCTTATTATGGAATTGCCATTTGTCACTGTACTTAACAGGAATTATGATTTTCACACCATTTCTTTCTGTTGTAGGTGCTTCGTGTAAAAGATCGATGGTGTTAGCATCTTCTCCTTCATACATCATGTATTTACGTTCCATACCATTCTTTCTACATACAAAGTAGAAACTACTAGAGTATGCAAGAGGTGCTTTAAAACCTAGCGGTTCTGTTAATCTCTGGTTTCCCAGAGTGTCGGACTATATCATCACCCTATAAATAGGGGTTGGACGCTTTTTCATATGGTTACTAACCCATACTACTTCCTGTTATTAAGCAGACTTTACTGCTCAGGTAGTCTCTAAACGTTCTGAAGATGTATCTTCAGCTTCGCTTTTGATTGTCATGTTAAATTCTACTACTTTGTCATATTTTCTTTTAAGAAAATAAGTAGCATCACTATACAAATAATCTATACTATCTAAAACTTCTTGTTTATTTTCTATCCACAATATATAATTAACCTGTTTTCTAACTTTTTCAGTTATGTAAGGTTTACTTATATTTAAACATTTTGCTATTTCTAATAGAAATTCTTTATCGGTTGAGCAAAAAGCTAATTTAAGTTTATACTGTTGTTTATGTGGTTTAAAAATACTATGATTAGTTTTTCTAATATACTTATATTGTAATTTTTTCAATATTACACTTCCATCACCATCCAAAAATCCTCTAATGAAATGAGGTATTAAATGTTTTTCTAGTTTAGGAAAAGTCATTCCTAATTTACTTTTATTGATGTTGCATCCTAAATCAATTAGGTTGTTACCTATTAGATTTGATACTATATTGACACAATGTTGAGGTTTATAACCTTTTTTAATACTTGAAGGAGTATTAACAATATTTTTTTGTCCTCCTGCAGCTTCTCTAGATAATTCATCAAGAATATAACCATCCTCTTCTTGAACTCCTATTCTGAGATTAAGTTTTCTATTACCTGAAGGTTGTGATATGCAACCGTCAGCATATATAAAACCTAAAATATAAGCTTTGTATTCTGTGTCAATTATATTGAAATAATTGTGATTAACTTTGTACTTGTATCCCATGGTGTGTTATGTTTAGGTTACAAAGTTAATAATTTAATTTAGATTTCCAAAAATTCATCCAATATTTTTAACGTAAAATTACTTTTACGCTGGGCCTAGTTTTGTTGACCCATCATACCTAATTCTGTAGCAGAATCACGTTTGGTAGACTTACCATACTTACTGATGATATTCTTTACATCATCAGCATCTAAACCAATACCAAAATCCTCTACACAGAATTCATAGTTGTTAGCTGATGATGGCTTGAATGACACCACAATTGGTTCATCAACACCAGCTCTTCTATGACTGTCTAATGCATTAGATGCACATTCTCTAATAGCAGAACCTATATCATCTGAATATAAGTTCTTACTTAACATTTGCATAAGAATCTGTGCACTATCTAAGTCTAGTGACATTCCAATTGATTCTTGTGGTTGTCCATCAACTAGGACATTTGCTTCTTTCTGTTTTTCTAATATCATCTTTCTAGTTTTAAATTGTTTCTCTTTTTACTAACCAAATCTGTCTACCACTAAGATCTTGAGAGATTCTCATGTTGTGACCTTCAGCTGAAGGTATCCATTTTTTCTCTGTTCTTGTGTATGTCTGACCATTGTATCCTGTAAAATTAGATGTAATAACATCTTGTCTTGTAGTACATCTTACATTTCCATATATAGGTTGACCTGTATGCCAATGTTTTTTAGTTTTACTAATTGTAGGTGGTGTTAACACCTTTAAATATTTGAAGTATGACTGACAAGAAATCATTATCTCATCACCTACTTGTAAATCTTGAATTTCAATTAATTGATTTTCCATGTTTTCTAATTTTAAAAGGGTGCATCAATGTCTACCCACATAACGCTAAACCCATTGTTTTCTTCTAATAATCTATTCACCTTTGTAAACACACCTTCTGTATCCCATTCTATTCCTTTGTAAGAAGCACTAGCTGGATGACTAATTTCAAATACATGTGTAAATATACCTGTGTATTTTTTGTATCTAGCTGCGTCTTTACCAAGAAAGACAACTGGAACACCTAAGTGGTTTATAATTTCCTCAAAAAGATATTTTACAAGTGGTTCCCATATTTCCATATGACTACCAGCCTTGTTCATCTCTGTTGTTAATGCTGCATTAAACATTAAAACACCCTGATGAGCTAAGAAGCTCACATCTGGATTCTCTATAATGTTCAAGTTTAATCCATCATAGAATTCTTTCTCCATAGCTCTATAAAACTGATCTAATGAAGGTTGAACTTGTTCTGTTATAGAACAACCCATAAGAAGTCCATCTGCTACAGGAGCATCATTCTTAAATGTGTGATAGGGACACATACCTACTAACACCACTTTAAGATCATCTAATGATGTTTCTTTAAAGCATCTCCATACATGCATAGAAATAGGAGCAACCTTCTTGCCTCTCTTACTCTCTGCTTTTAAGAATGCATAAATCTTATCACATTCTTCACTCTCTATGAATGGACGCATTTTTGCATGCCAGCTTGGATGAAACTTGTCTTTAAATGTTTCCCAATTCATGACGATAATGATATTTTTCTATGAAAGAACTTAGTCAATACAGATTCTAAGTTCTCAATGCTTATACATTCTATTTCATTTCCACGAGTTGTTTGTAACCATTCAACTTGTTCTATGATGCTTTCTTCAAGCATATCCAAATATTTTTCTTCTACTGTTATAAAATCACTCATATTATTTCTTTTTGTGTTAAATATTTTTCAATTGTTTTTAATCCATGTATGCGTGCTAAATCAGCCCAATCTTTAATTCCTTCATCTAAATAGATCCTTGGTACATTGCAATATTCAAACCCGTACTTATTTGTCACGAGTTGAGAATTCTTTACACCAGTCTCATCAGAATCAAAACTTAAGATTTGTCTTTCAGAATTTTCCTTTATGTATTCAACGTTCTCTTCAGAGAAACATCCCATACCTTCATTCTGAACTGCACAACAACACGGAAATATTTTTTTCATCACCATGTAATCCTTCTTACTCTTATTGATGAATGCAACATCACAATCTCTGATGTCATCTAATCCATCCATCATGGTAATAGGCACATTATTAGGCATCCACTTATTCTTTTTATCAGCAAATGGTCTGTAGATTTTCCAATGTCCTTCATATAGATAACCAAATCTAAGCTCAGAGTCCTTTAGAGGAAACTTCTGTTTGTTTAGATATACAGTGTCTATTGAATATACATTGTTAGCTCTAAGATCATCTATGTCTTGATAATATGCATTCCAATATGCTAGTTCTTCGTGTGTAAACTTTCTTGTCTTCACTTGAATGAAATACTCACGTTTAGATGTAGCTGTTGGTTGTGCATAATCAGAAACAATCCTCTCGTAATTTCTTGTAGAGGACCCACTGATAATCCCTAGGTCAAAATCTCTATCAATCATTAACAAGGCATCATTAAGACCTACATTAAACAACATCATTACAAAATTGAAACATCCACCTTTCTTGCTGGAATCTCCAAAATCTATAAAGTTTAATGCTCCTCCTCTATATCCTATAATGAATGATGGATTCTTTTCATTTCTAAAAGGAGAATAAGTAACTACATTAATTTTCCAATTCTGATGTGGCATATACATCTTGTAAATATCATAATCAGATATCTTTTCTAGTATACTATCAGGTGTTAATTTTACTTTCTTTCTTCCTGTTATCATAATTTTAAAATAAAAAAGCCTCACCATTTCTGATGAGGCTATTTATTAACAATTAATTTAATTAATAATCATCACCATCTTCAGAAATATATGCATCAGAGGCAACTAAGTTATCATCAGGATTGTAATCTTGAAGATCTTTTAATATGTAATGATCTTTACAACCATATTCACCTGTAACATTTACAACAAACTTCTCGTGAGCTTTTAAATCTTTAGGTTTTTTGTTCTTAAGACCTTCTTGTACTTTTTTACTTGAATAATCAACAAGTCTGAATTGTTTTAATGTATATCCACCAATGAATGCTTTATTGTAGATTCCTTGGTATTCTTTAGACTCTCCATCTCTCTCTTTAACAATCACTGTAGCTAAAGCAACAATAGATTTAGCCCATTCTCCACCAACTTGGTCTCTAAGATCTTTTACATTACCTCTCATCAACTTTTTCCATTCTAATTGTAGAACAGTGTCTGCATCACGATAATCTAATTCACTCAACCATGTACGCATGAAATTGTAAAAATCTTCTTCACCTGTATATGCTACACGATAATCTCTTCCTTTTGTAAACCATTCAGCAAGATCATTTTCATCTGCAGCCCAAGAACACATACCAATAGAATTGATATATTGTTTCTTAGTACCATCTTTGTTTTCTCTTTCTTTATCTTCTAAGAAGAATGATGTTTTAAACTTGTCATCAGAATTAACCTTCTGTAACCAAACATCAATACGAAGATAGCTATTTCCATCTTTAGTATCACCTAAATACTCAGCAGCTTTGCTGTCTTCTTTAAGATCCATACCAAGAACATCTTTAAACTCTTCTAATGTTGGATTAATTGCAATTACGTTGCACTCAAATAATCCCACTTTTTTTCCGAAATCTCCACCACCTGTGTTTTCTCTCTTTTTTCCTCCGATACTACTCATTGTAATTTAATTTAATTTAGTTATAATATTCATTTAATGTTTCAACTACCAACTGTAAGTTGTTAGGTATTTTTGTTTCTGCAAACATTCCATCTGGACTTTTTGCTGGAATCTTTTTGTAACGATTTGTTACAAATTCATAATTCACAGTTCCATCTTTGTTCTCTTCTACATTAGTGTATAACACCACTGTAAATAGTCCTTCAAGATTTATTTGAGAATCTATAAGTTTTCCTGATGTTTTCATTTTGTATCCAATAATCTCTCCACTATCTTCAATAGTATCAGGATGAGAAAAATAGAAAACAGTCAAATCATCTCTTAACTGTCTAGCAGTTTTAATCATTGTAACAGTGTCTTTTGCCATCAAACTGAATTTTTCATAACCTTTTTCAGTTGCTTTATCAAGCATTGTGAAGCCCATTACATAATTACTATCCTCAAGAATCACTTGTTTAATGTGAGGAGCTTTTTCAGAGATAGTTTTTAACAAACGAGAAATCTCATTAGCATCATCTATTTCTTTGTAATTTTTGTTTTCTGTGTTGTAAAGTTTTTCAGATCCTTTGAAAGGAAGCTCTTTCTTTGCAACATTGATAATGTACGTTTCTTCTGGATTTAAGTGTTTGATACTGGTTGATTTACCTGTACCTGTAGCACCAACAATCCCTACTAATTTACTTGCCATTGTTTTACTTGCTTTAATTATTAATATTTAGTTTTAAAATATAAAGATACGAATAATTTTTTTAATTATACATATTTTATCTTAGTTTCATCAAAGAATTCTAATGCTTTTTGCAACCACTTCAGCTCTGTAGGCTCAGTGGTGCTAATAATATAGATGTGTGCTTTCTTATCAGGAGTGTTATACTCCATGGCCATACATCTATTTATCTTTTGTGCTAGATTCTCTGCATTACTATCGAAATAGTTTATAATCACCTTGTCAAGAGGTTTATATGTCACACCTGTGTTACCAATCTTTACAACAGCCAAATGATTACCTTTACCTTCAGCAAAATCTTCAAAGACTTGTTTCTCTTTAGATTTATTATGATAGGAAGGAATACCAAGACCATCTGCCACTTTGGTAGTACCACAGAACACTAACACTCTTTCATCTTTATGTTTTTTTAATAATGCCTTTGTAGCATTTCTTTTTGCAAAAGATGATTGAATAATTCTCATTCTAGCAAGACGCATAAACATTGTATCAGATCCACTATTCTGCATTTTATTGATTACCCAAGTGAGAGCATCAAACTGTTTCTTTTCAGTCTTGAGCTTTCCTTTGTAATTTTGCGTAACAATATTGTCTAATGGCACTCTGATAACATGTATTTCATAATCAACTATAACTCCTTCTTCAATTGCTTTTTCAATTGGATAGGTAGCTAGTACATGAAGATCTAATTCTTCTTCAAGGGTTCTTTCTGTCCAACTGGATAATGTACCAGTTAGACCAAGGATCTGTCCATTTACATCAAACAAATCCTTACACACTTCTATTTGAGCCTCGCTCAATAGATGTATCTCATCAATAATCACAACATCAAAGCTCTGATCAGCAAGTTTCTTCAAAGATAGGTGGGTTGTATATGTGACAATGCTGTCATCAAACCCAAGTTCTTCAAAATCAGCTTGCCAAGATTCTTTAATCTTGTTGTCTGGATAAGCAATCAATATGCTTTCAGGTTTTAGTTTCTCTAGAGCTAGAATACTAGTTCTAATTTTACCAAACCTTGGACATAGATTTAGAATTCCAAACTTACCATGTTTGAGCCATACATCTGCAAACTCTTTTTGTCTTTTATCTCTTAATGTCATAATTTATCTAAGAAAATATGATTTATTTGTTACACTCTCGTAATCACTTTCTGTGATGTCTTTCTTTCTAGGGAGCTCCTTGAATAAACCGAGTTCACCTAAAAATGCAAGTCCTATTCTAAGATCATCTGCACCATAACTATTTTTAATAAGTCTAACACTTCTGAAATACTTAGCTCCATATTGATCTTTTAATTTATCAAGGTCATAACCACTTGGGTCTGCCACTTTATATCTCATAGGATCAAATAAAGCCATAACAACATCAGCATCATTTTGTGTTGATGAACTGTCGCTAAAATCTTCTAGTTGAGGTTCAACATCACCATTCTTAATCCTCATTGGATTAGAAATAGATCTGTTAAACTGAGAGACCACTACAGGACTATATCCATAGAAATCTCTAGCAAACCTAAGTTCATCAGACATCTTATCAATAGCATCTTTTTTAGTTGGTTGATCTTTTGTTGTTTTAAGAAGACCAATGTGGTCTATAACAACCATAGTTATTTGACTTGGATCATCTGGAACATATATTTTGTTCCATTCATCTAATTGTTCAATCTTACCATTTTGTAAAGCATAAGTTTTTAATTCTTTTGCTATACCTACAGGATTTTCTGGTCCATCAATAATAGTTACAATCTCACTAAGCTGATCTACATAGTCTTTATAATAAAGAAAAAGATCATGTTCGTCTTTAGTTAGTTTATCAGTCCAACCTAATAACTTACCTACAGGAATAATTATTCCTTGGTCTAGAAATATCTTACGAGATACCCACTTGGCCATCTTGTATGTTCTACTTCTTTCCATAGATCTATACCAAACCTTCACTTTAATACCTGAAGCTTGTCCTTCTTTAGAAAGAGCCCAGTCAACAGGATTAAGAACAAATGCATCATCAATAAAAGATGTCTTACCTGAACCAGTGTTACCACCTATAAGATAATAGAGTCCTTTACGAATACCTACATATTTAGTTAGTCGATCAAATCCCATAGGAATTCCTCTATTTAGACTATTAAGACCTTTGTCAACTTCTGCATTTAATAGTTCAAAACTCATAATAGCTCTATTTCTTGTTTAACTTCTAAATAAAATTTAATCTTTTCACTATTCACTCCGTATAAATTATTATGTGATTTTATTATCTCATCAACTGCTGTTAATGCACATTGTTTAGAAATTGACGTGCAAAGAATTTCATTTCCACATTCAGTATCTTCATTCATTAGAATAATTCTATATGAATTAATTAACTCTATTGCTTTGTTTTTTGGTGTCATAATCCTTTTTCTTTTTTATATATTTCTAATACTTCTTCTGATGTGTAAGGTTTAAGACCTAATTTAATAATCCAATTTCCATTAGGTAATCTAGTATTATCCCATTTGTATAACCACTCTGCAAATCCAATAGCATATTCATCTGCTATTATTTCAAGTGGTACTTCTCTTATTTGTACTCTTGGCTCAGTATCTAACCATTGTTTAAACTTTTCTTTTAGTGTCATTAGATGTCAGTACCTCCTGTTGGTTTTTGTGGTGCTACATCAACATTAGCTCCATCGTTGATTAATTCAATATAAGCCTCAAAAGCTCTCTGGTTCAAATAAGTTACACTGTTCTGCATAAATGTCATTCTGTTGCTATTAGTAGCTATAGAAGTTTCTTTCTTTTGTAGCAATTCATAGTTTAAAGCATCTATAAGCTGTGCAGCTGTATATTCTCCTTCCAATAGAATTTTATCAAACTTCAGTCTACATTCATCTTTACCTTTTCTAACAGATCTGGTGCCTGTGAATTTCTTTCCTTTGTATTCAAATGAATCAGTGCCTGAATAAGTTTTCCACCACTCTTCAAAATCTGTTGTTGGAGGTTTTCTCTTTATTATCTTTCCAGTGCTTTTTACATCCATGAATTCTAAAAGATCTTTACCTACTAATGTAAGCTTTTCATCATCTTTGGTTATCAATGCTTTTCTTATCAAAGACTGATAGATAGAAGCAATCTTCATACTTCCCTCACATAGTGAAGAAACATCATATTGTTCATCTATCAACTTCAATAAGAATATTACATCTAAATTATAACCTTTTTTGATGAGCTCCTCGAACTGTTCTGCTGTTACGTTCAGTTTCATCTGTTAATATTGGTGTTACAATTTTAATTAATGCAGGTAAACGTTTCTTACGTTCCTCTTCCTCTTCCCATTGTTGCCATGCCACTTGAACATCATGTTCTCTTTCCATAGCATAGATATGGTCGTTAGGATATTCCCAATCTTCCAATATCCAATCCATTATTCAGATTTTTTAGGTCTTCCAACAGGTTTTTTCTCAACTTGTGTAACAGGTTTCTTTCTTTTCTTCTTGTACTTTCTTTTAGGCTTTTCAATTAGATCAGCGTCTGTACAATGTAGAAAAGTAATCTTTCTGGGTTCAAACTTGGGACCTCGTTCTTCTTCAGGATATTCCTTACTGGAATTTTTTAGTAATATAAAACTTAGTATTGACAATAATGCCAATATAAATCCTACTACAATAATGTTAGATGTTGTCATAATTTTTAGTTTTTAATTCTTAAGCCAAACTGCAAATCAAACCATTGAAATGTTTGTTCAGCTTTTCCTTTGTTAAATTTAAAAATCTTCTTTAGTAGAGGAATAGCATAACGCTTGAATTCCTCATGTTGTTCTTCTGTCATAGTATTATTATAATACCAATCTTCATCACTCTCTATATCTAGGAGTGTCTTTCCTACTATTTTTAGTTGATATTCAACTAAATGTTCAGAAATGTTTGTTCGATTCACTTTTGCTTTCATTCAAATAGATTTAATTGATTAGGAATATACACTGTTTTTATTCTTTTACCTTCAGTGGCAATCTTGTTCACCATCCTATTAGCTTTTTCAATATAATAATCATAATTAACATTGTCAATAGGTGAATTCTTTGGTAAGAAGTTACGCACTTCACACACCCATTCACCAGCTTCCACTTGACTAATAGCAGCAGCTCTAGTTTGACATTCAGGATTTTTCACCTTAAATATCTTCTCACCAGTGTTAGACACATAATATCTGATTAACTTATTGTACATTGTAACTTCTCCTGTAGATCTATTAGTTCCTTCATAATGGAAACTTCTAGTTGCTTTCTGTCTTATACAAAAATCATAAAGATTTTTATGATTGCGTATCGTATGCTCAACAGGAATGTTATGTACAAACCACTGCTCAAGAGCAATAGGAACCACTCTGGCTGACTTATTTTTATGTAACTCAAAGTCAGTAAGGAAATCACCTTTCTTTTTAATTTCTCCATTAGTCATAATTGCTAAGTAATCATTCACCGTACTAAAGATAATCTTGGAATAGTCAGTTCGTTCTAACTCATATTGAGTTAGATTACACCACCATTCATTAAGCTTATGCATTAATGGAATCAGTTCTTTCTTAATCTTGATAGTTACACCATCTGTATTTGCAGAGATCACCTGTATGCCATTCAATTCATATTGTTCAATAAGCATCATCAAACTAAGCTCACCAGTTATTGTGGTGAACATAGTGAGTTGCCTATCGTAAATCCATGATTGCATATCAGATGATTTACCATATACAGAGTTAACTGCAAGTTTAAGGGCTCCTACGATTCCTTTAATCTTTTTGTCTTTCTTTGCAAGTGGTTTAAGCTCCAATCTTTTATCAAACATCTGTTTGTATCCCCTAAGGAATTCCTTTCCTAAATGAGCAGGAAACTGCCCATTATTGATGATGATGGCTGGATAGTAGGAACTAACATCCCAATCGATTATCTCACACTCTTCATCAGCCTCAAACATTTTAGGTTTGTTCTCTGTATGAAGACCTCCTTTCATAAAAGAATACACATTTCCATAGAAATGTAACTCCTCTTTGAAATCATCTTGAAGACCTAACTGGGTCTTCTTTATTCTTTTTAAGAAATCACTAAGTTCTGGTGTTTCAAATACAACATATTTAGCAATACACTTCTTAAGATCTATGTTCTTTCTGAAATATCCTTTTCTAGGAAGTTCTCTATAGTCAATACCTTTCTCTTGACAATAGTACTTCTTGATTATTTCATCACCTATCTTACTATCTGAATAGTTAAGACATGGAATACCAAACTCAGTTTCAATATCTCTTCGAAGCTCTATTTGATTGTTTCCTTTGTAAAGTGGGTGTTCAGTATCACCAGTTGTCACTTTATAGAATTCATAAGTTGCATCAACATCATTAAAACAATAGTCTATGGTGAGTTCTATCTCTTCCTTAGTCATATTTGTTTTAGTATGATGTATAGGCATCTCTTCAATGTTCTCAAGATCCATTTCAAACTCAAGCCTTTTTAAAGAGACCATACGATTTTTATTGTTGTAGTGCATCAAAGTAAATAAGTCTATTATTTTAAAACTTAAATCACTTTCTCTATATTGTGGAAAAACTTCATAATTTGCATCGTGTATTGTATCTTGAGCAACTTGTGCAATTTTTGCACATACTTCAAGACCAGATAATTCATGCCATTTTTCATAATTTCTAAGTACATACTCAATCACTTGACTATCAAATCTTAATCCATTATAAGTTACATGGTAATGATCGTTTTTTTCTTCAAAGAATCTTGCCATACGATCTAATGTATTTTTCCATTTACTAACTTCAAACTTATGATACTTGTTAGTCTGAGGATCATAACAAAGACATAAAAAGTATTCTGCCATTGTTTCTATATCTGTTATTATAACATTCATTTTTCTATCTTTAATGTTCTTAAATATGTTTTTCTTCCTATAGAAGATGTTATTGTAGCAATATGTACATTTAATGTATCTGATAAGTTTCTAGAATTAATAGTTCCTATAAATCTATGAAAGCAATCATATATTTTATATTTACCATTACTTGACTTGATTTGATTAAATATATTATTCCAATAAGCTTCTACATCTTCTACTGATTCATTTTCATCAAGAAATATAAACTTACTAGATTCTGAATCAATCAAGTTCTTTTTAAAAAACTTTACGTTCATCTTTCTATGAATGTTAGGAGCTGCAGTATTAAAATGTTCAGCACATTTATATAAATCAGTAAAGCTTTGGTAGAACTCTCCATAGATAGTATAAACCATTACTTTTCTTTTAGGTGCAGAATTACTCATTCTTACTCTAGTTTCATTAGAAACTGCACGCTTTCCTTCAGGACAAGTAGGATCAATGTTGTATCCATGTTTTCTATTATGTGTATCTAACATATTACACCAGTAGTTTTCTTGAGAATAGATATATTCAGGTTTACATTCTTCAAGTGTTTCAAATATAAAGTTATGTTCTCCGTGTTTATTAAAAGAACTTTGTAGATGGGTATTGTGATGAATACCCACTCTAAGTTTCCACTTATGCATACATAATCTATTATATAAATCTGTAGTTGCACCAATGTAACTTTTATTTGTAACTAAATTTTGAATAATGTAAACTCCTGAAATCTTTCTCATAATGATATTATCTTAATGATGCAAATATAAACATCATATTTGAAACTACCAAATAAACTTATTAACAAAAATTCTAAGACTTTTCTACACTATCCAACATTGCTTTGATTGATTCTATAATAACTTCTGGTGTAAACTCTATATCTTCAAATAAAGTTATCTCTCCTCTAATTTTATTTAATAAATCATAAGCTTCTATATCTCCAAATCTTTTATTTAATTCTTCAGCATGATTAATTGCTTCTGAATTGCTACTAAAAGAACTTATGAGAGTAGTGTTTCTATAAACACTAAAATCTTTTACATAATACTGTTTTTTTGTATATGCTTTTGTTGTGTCATAAATTATTACGTTTTTCATTCTCTTGTTGTTTTTTATGGTCTTTCCAATCTAGCCAAAAGCCAATTGCTACAATAATATTCATACCAAATGAAGCTATTATCTCGTGTATGTCTTCATATATGTTAGTAGTAAGATGGATATGTCCCACCATCCAGAAAGGAATAGCGAGATTGTTTGATATCCATCTTACTAAATAATTTATAAATTTCATAGCCTACAAAGATAATTAAAAATATTATATAGAAATAATAATTTTAGTTATTCTTCTAAATCATCATAATATTCTTCTTCTGGTGCAAGTGTTAATATCACTTTATCTTCCATAAGAATTACACCGTGTTCATCTACTTCTATATCAACATATCCATCAAGTTCTCTCAATATATAATTGATATCATCTAACGTAATTTCTCTGTATTCATCTACATCATCTCCATCATCCCACCAACCTATTTCATTATGTGAAGCAAGTATGTCATCATCTTCATCAATGATTGCTATTTCTACAGGAGCACCATGTTTGGCCATAAATGCATCAGCATCTTCTGGCAGTTCTTCTAGCTCAAATAACTCAATATAAGGCTCTACAACACCAACAGATATTCTGTTGATAAAAAGCATACCTATCTCCAATTCAGGAGGTAGGTAGCTTGATAATGATATTTCAGCTGGATACCACATTATTTTTGATTTACAAGGTTTAACGCTATTTCATGTCCTTCAAGAGCATCTTTATAAGATGTATATCTCTCTTGATATTGATCGTGTTCTCCTCCAAATATCATAGTTTCCCATAACACTGGTACATCACTATTCCAAGCATGATCTAATCCAAGAAAAACTGTTGATATATATACATCATCAACATGTTCTTGTTTGACAGTTTTTCTTTCTGGATAAGCTTCTTCCCAATCTACAAATTCATTGACTGTTGATTTTACAGGATTGTTATCATCATCTAATATATACCATTTACTCATATTCTTGACATTAATTGTTTCATATCATTAAGGAGTTCTTCTGTAGACTTATTTTCATATTGAAGCTGGTCTATTATCATTTGTGTAGGATAGTGTAAGTGTTTTGATTTACCAATAGATGTATTAATTCTTACATGAGCATATTGTGGATGCATAATGTTTATTTCTTTAACAATACCAGTTTTTCCTATACAGTTTTTATAATCTTGATCAAAAGTGACAAGATGATCAATAGGTTTGAATTCAAAACATGTAATTTTTTTACCAATTATATCTTCTGGTTCCATAATTATAAGCCTGCTAGTTTAGACATTAATTCATTATTATTTAAAACATTTGAAACAACTCTTTCAGATGTAGCATCTGCATTACACAGCTTGTTAATAATCTGTATACGTTCATGTGTAATATTCTTTTTACCAAACACAGTTTCCACTTTTTTTCCAAGAGGTTTGATCTTTGTTGCTTCAAATATAGTTAATCGTTCACCGAACTCATTAACCCATTTTCCATTTATAACTTCCATAATTTCTAATTTTCTTGATCATCAATCACTTTATTTTCTATTTCATCAAGTATATCACCACTAATAATTTCAGTGATGTCTATTCCTGCAAGTTCTACTGAATGTAATTCAAATTCAGCTGGACTTCCTGGATAACCTTCCATATTATCATCATACAACACCATTGGTTCTGCTGGATAATAATTTCCACTAACTGTTAATTTTAAATCACAGATAGTTACTTCTACTTTTATTTCGTTACTCATGACTAGTTATAATATTCCACTTTATATCCTTCTGCTATTATAAGTCTTAATACATCATCTTTATCAAATAATTGTAATGTAAGTTTATATCCATCTTCTCCATCTATCACTTCTATAAGTTGATACTCATAACCTCCTTCTGTTTTACCTGTTTGTAATCCAGAAACTTGATAGAAAGTTCTGCTCTCACCTGAATTTGGATAATAGAACTTGATTTCTTTCTCTCCTTTAGGATTGAAGATGACAGTTAAATTTATTTCTTGTTCAGGCTCTTCTACATTGTTCTTTGTAGAAAGAAGTTTAGTGTATTTTCTAACAAACGTGTCTTGTGCATACGTAGCACTACATAGCAATAACATTGCTAATAATAATAATTTTTTCATAATTTATTTTTCTATTAGTTCATAATTCTTTCTAATCACTGTGTCAACCTTGTGGCATACATCAATTAAATATGTTCCACTTCTCACTTGCTCACTATCAAATGATGCTTCTATAAATGGTTCTAATGTTTCAATAAACTCTTTAGCTTTTTGATGTAAGTTTAAACCAACGCTTGCTGTAGGTTTCATTTCATCTAATTCCATTATCAATAGATTAGATAATACAGCTAATTTGTGATAGAGTATTCTTTCTTTTTTGTTCATAATTCTTATTTCTTTTTAAATTGTTTTTTATATAACCACAATGATGTTCGTAATAAATTACACCACACTAAAATGATTAGACAAGAGGTAATAAATGTTTCCATAGTCTTATTTCTTTTTAAATTAAATGTCTTTTAAATATTGTTCGTGTTCTTCTTTTGAATTAACTTCATCAGGCAATAAATCCCTTGTAAGTTCTGAAGCCATTTCAGCAAATAATATAGTTAAATGACTTTCAAAAAATAAACCCAAACATGTTACAGATTCGTCTTCTTCACTATCTTCAACAGGAGTAATTCTGAAAACACAGTATCTTCCTCTATTTTTATAAGGATAACTATCTTCATCTTGTTTTGTAATTAAGATACATCCATCCTCACCTAAATTATCCCATTCTTTTTTATTCATAAAAGCAGGGTTATCTTGTGTAGGAATTTCATTGAATGTTTTATCAATGAAATTTACAATTTGTAATTTTCTCATTTCTTTTTCAATTACATCGTGTAATTTTTCTTTTGTTGCACTCATAATATTTTTAGCACTTATCCTTGCAATCGGGGTTATTTGTTAAATGTTTGGTTGTAGTATTTTTCTCCTGATATTTCAGTTTTATACTTATCCCCTGTTTCATAAGCATTAATAATCTGTTCCTTTTCCATTTCTAAAAAAGGTTTAATAAATTCATCGTATGATACAGGTTTGTTCTTTCCTGTTTCTTCAAAGTTATCCCATTCTCTTTGCCATTCTCTAAATGCAATTCCTAATTGCTCTACTGCTGTTTGTTTCATATCTTATTTGTTTTTAAATTCTTACTCCGTTTAATGTTTCTATTTTTCTAATAAAATATTTACTTGATTTTTCTTTTGGTCTAATCCTACCTAAAAAAATCCACCACATTAATTTAAAAATTGAAATAATTTCATACCCACCCTGTGATTGGTTTTTATTTTCAAAATATAGTTTTACTTTCATATCTTATTTGTTTTTAAATTTTTCAAACCATTCTTCTAAAGTTACTTTTTTACCTGCTAACAAATCCTCTGTATGTTTGTAAAGAATATTTAATACTTCTTCCTCACTATACATTAGTTTTCTTTCAGCCATTAGTTTTTCAATAACTTTTTGATTGATTTCGTGAGCAATTAAGGCTTCTTTTTTCCACTTTTTAAGTTCTTCAAGTCTTTCTTGTTTATTTACCAAACTATTTCCATAATCTCTTGCTTTTTGTTTAGTTTCTTCAGATGATTTATAGATAAATAAAATTTCATTTCTTTTTAAAGATAAATAATTACTTGTTGGTAAATATAATCTACAAAGAGATTGTTGTCTTAAAATTGGTTGACTTTGCCACCAGTAAATATATTTTTTAATTTTTACTGTTTGTTCCATATCTTATTTGTTTTTAAATTTAGCAATTACTTCGTCAAACTTTTTACCGCTTTGAGGAAATGGATTCCCAATATTATCAATAGTCCAATTGACCATTTCATTAGCAATTAATTCAACTTCTTCCTCACTATAACCTTGTTGTTGCGTTTCCATTACTTTGGCTTGTTCTTCTAATTCATCTAAATGCCCTTGACTAATTCTAATATCACCAATTCCCAAATGATGGCTTTTATCATGAGCCAATTTTCTCAACTCATCTACCAACCATTCTACTGCTGTTTGTTTCATATTATTTATTTTTAAATGTTTCTAATAGTTCTTTTGTGGTATATTTTATCGGAATTTCAAAATCTTTTGATTCTAACCAAATATTAGTATTACCCATTCTAAAGTAATTATCATTGCACCACTCTGTAAACTCAATAGCATATTCATCTTGTTGTTGCGTTTCCATTTCTTTAGCTTTTTCAATTGATTCTTGCAAACGTGAACAATCAACTTTTTGTAAGAGAAATTTATAATTTCTAAATATTTCTTTTTCTAACCATTCTACTGCTGTTTGTTTCATATCTTATTTGTTTTTATATTGTTCATATTTTTTCATCACAACATTACGATTGTTTTCATTACAAACTATTTGTGCTATAATCATTAAAACAGACAAGCAAAATGCCAAAAACAACATTTTAGGTTTTAAAAATTCTGATAATGGAATATTACCAATTGTGTTAAAAAGTGTTTTCATACCTTATTTCTTTTTATTTTGTTCAAACCAATGTTTTAAATCTGTTCTACCATTAAATCTCGAAGTATATTCCTCACTGTTTAAAAGTAGTTTTAATACTTCTTCCTCACTATACAATTTCTTGTCTTGTTCTTGTTGCCATTTAGCACCTTCAATAAAAAGCTTATTTAGTAAATCCATACCTATATGATAAGATATGTGTCCATCAACTAATGATTCATATAAATCTAAATCATTGTTTATATAGTTTTCAGCAGCTTCTTCAAGAGTGGTTTCTTGTTTAAGTTCTTCTTTTAATGCTCTTTCTTTTAAAGTTTCTTCTGAAAGATGAATACCTTTACAATTTTTAGGATGTTCTTGACAAGAAAAATTATCTGCATAATATAAATCTACACCACATTTTATACAAACATTTGTAAGTTTAGGTTCTTCTTTTGGTAATACGTGGATGTTTTTCATAATCTATAATGTTATTAGTTTACTAAATTCAACTGGTGTGTAATTAATCATCTCAGCACATACATTGATGTATCTAGCATCATCAATACTATTCTCATGAACATGTCCATGGATGTTGAATGAATATCTAAATTCTAATTGTGATGGATGTATAGGACAATGTGTAAGGATAGCTTTTTCTTTATAATCAATCATCCCTGATACACTATGTACATAGTTTAACATCTCTCTTACATGTTGTCTTTGATCATGATTACCTAATACAACGTGTATCGTTCCTTGTAATCTATCTAAGATTTCATATTGTTTCTTCTCCATTGTAATATCACCTAACAAAAACACAGCATCTCTCTTAGAGACAGTGTTGTTCCAGTTCTTTACAATGAGTTCATTCATCTCTTCTGCAGATGAAAACCCTCTATGTTTAGCCATATTCTCATGATGAAAATGTGGATCACTAAATATATACGTACTCATGACTATTTAATATTAGTTAATGGATAAGCATTTAAGATTGAATTGTGGTCAACATATTCGTCACAATATTCAGAACCTGTATTACCAGAGTATTCATATTTAATTTTAGCTTTTTCACTTGCTTCTTTTAAAGCTGCTTGTACATGTAGTTTAGCAAATTCAATCATGAATTGTTCTATATTAGTATATGTTTTTTGTTTTATAAAAAACTCTAATGCTGTTGGTATATCATTTTTCATTGTTTACAGGTTTAGGGTTACACGTATGACCATCACTCCATTTGATTCCTGGAGGTGGTGTTGTTTCTGGTGAGCTGTATTTTGTACCACACTCACTACATTCAAATTTGTTCATTATTTCTTTATTATATAAACGTTATTGATTTGCTCATACTCAGGACACTTACCTTTAGCTCTTTTTTCAAGAGCATTATTTTGGTCTATTAATGTCAAGTTAGTAACCACTAATACACCAAACATAAAAACCATTGCTGCTACATATAGTATGTATAAAGGTTTAATTTTACCTACTTCACTTGCCACTTTAAAATAGCACACTACAAAAAGTATGCACATTCCTGTTAAAAATATTTCTCTCATAATTTTTAATTTTATTGATTTAAAGAATAAGGGCTCCACTACAGAGCCCAATTATTCCCCTCCTTAATAACCCAACTGTTCTAGTTGGTCTATACTGGCCTCTACAATATACACACCATGTGATATTGTACATCCGAATGCAAGACTAATTGCAAACGCTAATTTTCTGAAGTGGTAGAACTCTGTTGGTTCTAATTCAATTGTTTTTTTCATGTTTTATAATTATTAAGGATTTAAATTTGTTAATCTATCAACACCTATTGCAAAACCAATACCCCCTTCATACTCCCCTCCTCCACAAACTTGTTTTGATGAACTTAATGATTCTATTGATATTTCAAAACCTTTACCTTCTTTATAATAGTCAAGGCCTCTTTTTGCATTAGTATTGATTATAAGAGGTTCTATAGTTCCTTTAGAAACTAAATTGTGAGAAATACCTAATGCAAATTCACTATAAAAAGGAATGCTACTTGGATTTAAAATTTCTACACCTAATTGAGTAAATTGTCTATATCTTCCAGCTTGAGGTTTTTCACCTCTAAAACATTCAGCAACATAAAATAATTTAACATCTTTTTGTCCTTTAAAATATGTTTTAGCTAATTGTTGTATAACTGCAGTGTATTCAGGTGCAAGACATAAATCTCTTCCTCCTTTATCTGTTAGAGTGTACATCATGTTATTATTTTCTTCTCCAACTTTATCTTTAAATATTTCAGAATGTTGTATGATTGGAATTTGAATCTCAGTAAAACCTTGTGATTTTAAGTATTCTCTACATTCTTGTAAATACTCTTGTTTTTTATTACCTAAAAGAATTCTAGTTCCTTTATAGCAAGTTTCTTTAATTATTTTCATGTTTATTAAGGATTTAATGTTACAAAATAAAAAATCCCTACACACTTGAGACATGTGTAGGGAATGGTAAATGGTAAATAGTCTTACAATACGAGACTAGTGGAGCTAGAGGGAATTGAACCCTCGTCCAAAATTATTTTCAAAAATACAATTTATACAGCTTTTTTGATGTATTTTTTAAGTTGGAAACATCATTCAACTAGGATCGACTGATAAACAATCGAGAAACCACCACTCTGTTTAATCTAACAGAGAAATCTTTATTTAGGCTGCTACAGCAACTTCTTCTCCTAATAAAGAGAATACTTTGTTCATGTTAGCTTCGATTTGTGCGTTGTCTCCTTGAGATACTACACGTAAGTTAGTATTGCCATTTAATTAATTCACCTTAGTTTACAGTTATCTCTCTGGCTGATTGTATTAATTACTGGTAACCTGTCAAAACCTGTTAGCCCCATTTCCCTCATGTGAGGGCACTTATCAATTAGTTGTGTTGTTGACCAATGGTCAACTTTTAGCTTCTAACAGATTATCAGTTCTGACGCTTTACACAGCTTAGCTATCTTTTGTATCACTCTAGTGAGTTTTAAACTGACTACAATGATATGAAACATAAATGTATAATATAGGTAAGTTCAATGATACGCAGCACATACATTGACTATTTAAACTGCTATGTGGCGTTTATAGTCCCCAGTGATTATACAAAATCCCTGCAAATATACATCACAGGGATTAATAAAACAAACAATTAAATCTTAATCTCTTGTTTTCCTACTTCTTTAGAATAACTGTAAACTTTTAAGTCATACGTAACTTCTATTTGTTTACCATCTGTAGCAAGACAAAGATCTTTTAGTTCATCACTGAACTCCATCAATGATACAGCATTAACCTTGTATGGAAATGCATCTGTACCAATACTATCCTGACCATCATTTATAACTAATATTTCTGGTTTTTCTTCAGATAGATTTACATCAAGATTACACAATCTTCCAGATTGAATTTCATCAGCAATATGTTTAACCATATCACCAACAGCTGTAGTGCCACCATTTGGATCATTAGAAAAGGTTTGCCAAAATTTAATTACATCTTCTCTATTCTTGATGTGTTGAAAATGTAATTCATCTGTATCATATACAAAATAACTAAAGAACACTTCAGCTTCTCCTTTCATAACATATCTAAACCTGTCGATTAATATAGCATTAACCCACACTTGTTTTTCTGTGTCACTCATACTTCCTGAATAATCTAGAATAATAACAATCTTCTGAATCTGTTCTTTTCTATCAACAGGTACACTAACAGTAAGATCTTTGTTCAAGAATTTAGTTCTAAAGTTTGGATACACCTTCTGCATTAGATTCATCATATGAATCTGAGAATAATCTCTCATAATCATTGTAGAATATTGATCAGAATTAGCAACAATCTTCTCAGATATTTCTTTCTCCACTTTGAACTCAGATCCAAACTGACCTACAAGAGATAGATGATTCATAATCTCCATCTTTCTGTTTTTACTTAGCTCATTAAGATCTAATTGTTCATTGATTGTTGGATCAGAATATAGTTCTCTATCAAAGTCTAATCCTTTAGTCATATCTGTATCATCTTCACCCTTTTCACTATGTTCTCTATCATTATTCTGTAATTTCAGATAAATAGAAATAGCTTGTTCTAATGGAGAAAATCCAGGAATGAACTGATCATATATACTATCGTATAAAGATTTCTTTTGTGCAATAGCACCTTTATCTTCATCAGATAGATTATCATAATCTGCATATCGCTCAATTAGATATTCTTTCTCATCAATCATCTTGAAATAACACACACGTGCTAGTTCTTTGATTGTATCAACAGATGATTGTTTAGGAGCTCTCACTTTCTTTCTAATCTCTGCAGCAGTTGGTGTTAGATAGTTAACAGGATCTTTAACAACAAGATCTTCATTGTTATCACTACTTCCATAGTCCCATGAATAGGAATATGAACTCCATCCTGATTTAGACCATCCACCACCACCATATTTGCTCTTCCAACTTCCTTTACTACTCTTTTTAGGAGTATAGGAAGGGGCATAATAATCACCATAGTAATCATCATACCCATCGTCCCATAAACTTTTTTGTGCCATATTACACGAATGAAGCAATAGTTAAATTCTTGTTGAATTTCTCAAGAGCAGATGTAGCTGCTTTAACAAGCTGTGCATGTACATTAGCAACATCATCACCTACAACCAATCCTTTCATATCAGCTAGTTGTTTTGTAAGACTGCTGATTGCTTCTTTGTATGTAGCTTCATCATCTCTAGATACTAATGGAAGAGAGTTTAATGTCTCAATCATATCTGTAATACCTGAAGACAAGTCTCTAAATTTGATTGTTGATTCAAATTTCTTGATAGTTTCAGCAATCAAAGATGGTTTCTTAGCAAACTCTGCAATGAATGATAAAGACTCTGGTCCACATTCATCATACACTTGATATGCTGTAACAGCAACACGAGGGCTAATTGTAATACCATTCTTAGCATACTCTTGTAATAAGTATGGAATTACTGGATCCACTTCTCCTTCACCAAATTTACTCTCAAGTAATTTGTTGTATGTGATTTCTGTGTAATTATCCCATATTACATTCAATTCTAATGGGAAACGCTCCATCAATGCTTTTAAAGACATGTTTTTAGAGAATTCATCACGAGTTCTGTTAGTACAACAGATGATGAATTTAGTGTTGATAGGAAATATCTGTGTACCATTTCTGAATACACCTGATGATAAGATGTCCTTCAATTGCTCTAGAATAAAATCAGGAGCATCAAATAACTCTTCGAAGATAACATACTCATGGTTCATAAAACTATTCTCTACAAGATATTCAATCTTACCTGTTGTTTCGAATGTTGGTATATCAAGACCACCAAACAATCTGTCTGTTGTCATACCTGTACCCATAGTTTGAATAAATGGGTTGATTCCTTTAGCTTTTAAGAAATCAAGAGTGATTTCTGATTTACCATGTCCACCTGGACCATACAATACAACATTCTTAGCTGTAGAAAATCCTACATTTAGAATACTAACTGTTTTGTCCATGAATACGAATTTCTCTGCCACTGTACTTTTCACTGCGTTCTTTGTTTTTGTTGCCATTTTTTCTTTTGTTTTTAAGGAGTTTAATTGTTTTACTTGTTCTAATACTTCTGTAATGTCTATTGGTTCATTGAGCACATAATCATCTGGTGAAAATACCCAACCACTCATTCTAAGTTGTTCTTTACTATCGTCCATTATTGAATTATATTCATCAGGAACATCCTGACCTATATATTTATTCATTGCACCAGTATCAGCCCAACCTTCTGGATAACCACGAAGAGAACTTGCATATGAATCATCAACCCATTGACCATCTTCTTTAAATTCTTCTAACGTTTTAAATCTGTATTTACTCATAGCTTTAATATAAAAGGAGAGCCATTACAGCTCTCCTATTGATTCTTCTTCTTCATATCCTGCAATGATGTCAAACTGATCACCAATTTGTCTTAATGTCTTTCCTAATTGTATAGCAAGATTCTTTACTGCCTCAGGTGCTAGACTATCTAACCACTCCTGTTGCTTTTCTTCTGTACAATCTTCAAAACATGTAGGTTGTCTTTTCTCATCGCCTGGAAGTGTATCAAATATATACACACCAGATAAGTTTCTACGTGATATATTAGTCATCATCTCCATCACCATCTTGTCTTTTAGCAACATCATCAAGAAAATCTTTCAATTCTTGTGGAAGATCATCACCATTAATAAGACCATCTGCCTTACCTTCTTTTGCCATGTTCATAAGAAGTTCTTTGATGTTTGGTGGAAGTTTATCAGCATCTAAAGCAATTTTCTTAACTACTGATTTCAATTGACTGTTCATCTTTTCAGCAAGGTCATCAAGTTTACTCTGTAAGAAAAATGATGACATAAGTATCAATTGATTGTAACTAAAATTGTGAAGACACACTTCAACTAATAAACTTGGTGATAAATCATCTTTGATGTTTCTATCTTCATCAAATATGTGATTTTTCAATGTTTCTGCAATATGTTCTTGAAGATCATCCATGAATTCTTCTGTAACACCGATTGCTTTGTGAAGTTTCTTTTGACCATGGTCAAAATTAAAAATACTTGTTGTTGTACTCATTTTGTTTGTTATTAAGGAATTAAAATTATTGTTCAAGTCTTTCTCGAACATTTATTATACGCTCTTTTACCACTCCATTTCTGAAGTTGTATAACACTTCTATAATCATTCGTTTTGCTTTGATGGCTTTAAACTTATTAGTTGAGCCTACAAATGTACCTCTTGTGATTCTAGGTCTCATTATATTACAAGAATAAACGTATTACATCTATTGTAGTGAGGATTACAAGACCTATTAAAGCTATCAATAAAGATTTACTTAATCTCTTGTTTTCTTTTTCACAAACACTTAGTTCTCTTTTGTAGATTTCTGTTTCTTCTTCACAAAGTTCAACTAATCTTGATTTCATTGCAAGCAATTCTTTTGCTATTTCTAATGATTCTAATTGTTTAGTCACTAGTTCTTCTAACATTTGTGTTCTGTAATTTGGTTCTTCCATGTTAATTAATGTTTATTAGTTATTTTTTATCTGCTATCTCCATTCCAATGATGATTGGAAGTGTTATTGGACTAAAAGCTAATGTAAACCAAGCTTCTGTTGGTACATGTTGACTCTTCATAAACGATTGAAGTAACATACCTAGCATAACTAGGTATGTAATTATTATATACAATATTATCATAATATTATTTATTAAAAGTTTCATTGTAATATTCTTCAGCTCCTTTTGGAATATGTGAACTCACTGAAAAGCTTTTTCTCATAGTTTCAATTCCATCACCATAAGCATTCTTAACATTTTTCTTTTCCATTTCTTTGGCTTGGTAAAAATCAACTGGTGTTAATTTACCATTAGAGTTGTACTGATTCTCTAAAAATTCTATTGCTATCATAATCCTATAAGTTCATCAAAACAACTCTCTAACAATTCTGTTAGAGAATGTCTCTCGGTTAATAATGTTTCAATTTGTTCTTCAATGATGTGAATGTTTACATCATCATAAGAATCTCTAAGACTGTCTAATGAATGTATTTCATTAGTGATGTCTTGAATACGTTGTTCAATGATTTCTGTTTGCATAATTGTTATAAATAAGAGATTAAATTATCATGTCTTCTCTGAATTTCTTTTATAGCTAATTCACGAGCTTGTTCAGTTGTAAATGCATCAACTAATTCTTTAATTGTATTAGTTTGTGAAATTACATATTGTTCATCATGTTCTGTAGGATTGTTATAGATATGAGCTGTATCAAATCCTATTACATAATAATCAAGATCACCATCCCATGCTGAATATGTTATTTCTTCAGGACAATCTTTTGGTTGTAGATAATAATAATGATCTGTTGCTATAGCAACATTAACTAATATTGGATGTTCTTTTGGAATGTATACATATCCACATCCCCAACCTGAACCAGTTGCTGATTTGAAATCTTCTGAATATCCACAAGTTTTTACGAATGTTTCTCTCATAATCCTATGATTTGCATGTTAGTAATTGCACACTCTTCATTTATCTCTTTGTGTACAGTTGATAACTCTTGTTTTGTCCAGTCAAAGAAGTCATTAACAATAGCACTCTTTCTTTTGAATATAGAATAATATACTCTTTGTGTTCTTTGACCTTCATTATCATTACCACGGTAATTGAAATGAAATACTACTACTTTTTTCATATTATTTAATGTTTATTAAGGATTAGTTCCAGAGACAGGATTTGTATCTGTTATTTTTTTATTTTTTAATCTTTCTCTATATTTTTTAACTTTCGTGCTGCTAATAGATTTACATTCATCACATCTACAACCTCTTCTATATGCACTTATACTTGGATGTTTTTTTAATTTTTCAGTGTCAATTCCTCCAATAAGTTTAATTCTTCCTTTAATAAAACCATCTCTCCAATTATCTTTAGGAGTTCCTAAAAATAAATGTTCTGGATTTACACATTTTCTATTATCACATGAATGACAAACATACATCTTTTTAGGAATTATACCTTTATGTAATTCATAAGACACTCTGTGAGCATCAATTACTTTTCCATTTAATTTAAATGCACCGTATCCAGTTTTACCTCTTAACCCAGCTTCCCATAACCAACAACTATCTGTTTTAGTTATTTTTTTAAAAAATCTTTCCATATATTTATATTTTGTAATCATACAAATATACGAACTTTTATTATTATAAAAAAAAAAGCATGTGAAGCTTTCCCAAATAAGTTAATTAACCTTGTTATATTAATCTATTCTTATCACATGCTTTTAGTTTAATTATTATTTATCTAAAGAATCAAATTGTTCTTGTAAGAAAGCAATTTTCTCTAAATGTACTTCAAGAGTTTCTTCAGAAAGAATTAATGCGTTTTTAGCATCAAGTAAGTTTCTAACATACTGATTTCTATCAGTGATTAACTTACCATTGTTCACTCTTGCAAGTCTTAATGCTTCTTGTGCATCCTCAACTTTGTCTTCTAAATAGATAGTATCTCCATTTAATGAAGCAATTTGTGTTTTTAAAGCACTATCTGCTTGTCTTAGAATTTTTTGACCTGTTGCCTCAGCATTGTCACCACTAATAATTGCTACTACTTCTTTTACGAAACTTTTCATTTTGTTCATTTTTTAAGGATTAAAATTTAATTGTTTTCTTTTTTGTGCGTAATGTTACATTTACAGACTGCACATCATCTATAAATTTTTCTTTTTTAATAATAGAAAAATTAAAAGGATCTTCATATTCTTCTTCTTTTTCTACAATAGGTTTTTCTTTAAGTTTTGAATTCCATAATTGATATAAACACTTAGCTCTACTTTCTGAACTATCTTCTTCACATTCAAGTTTAGTATAAACTTTTTTATAATTACAAGTATTATTATATTCAATGTGCAAAGTTAGCTTTTTTAAAGAAAGATTTAATTTTTTAGTTTCTCTTAACCAATCTTCTAGATCTAATCTTCCAAAATCAATTTCAGTAGTTTGATATAGTTCTAAATCATCTTCATCAAAGCTACCTATGTATCTATCTGAACCAATTCGACTTACAAAATAAGGTCTCACTGGTTCTGAATAATAAGTTATTATACCAATGTCACCAACATTACCATTAGCTATGTCCCAACCTGGGCAATCTCCTGTACGATTAGTAGTTTTTCTTTGGATAATTCTAACTTTATCTCCCACTTTAAATTTTTGTTTTTCCTTTGTCTCAGGAAGAGAAACTAATGTTTCCCAGGAGACTAATGTTGCCCATTCACCATTGTTATAAAGAGTTCCATGACCATCATGTGCCCAAATCTGCAAAGCTCTAATTTCATAAGTACAGCTATCTTCTATTAATGTGTAAGTTTGTGTACATCCTAAAGGAATAAACTTACAACCAATAGGAAATCTTCTTTTAGCTTCTTCTTGAATGTGTTTCATGTCTATTGTTTTAGGAGATTCTACAACAGGAGATTCTTTTAATACATAATCTTGTCTATTAAATGCCCAGCCATCATACCCAATTGATTTTCCATCATCACAATACTTATTAAATTCTTCAGGTACATCTTGTCCAAGATATTTGTTCATATTTCCACCAATGTTCCATCCTTGAGGGTAATTTTCATACCAAAGTCCTTCTTTTTTGAACTCTTCTTCAGTTTTAAATCTATACTTGCTCATATTTTTCTATTATATAGTTTATCCATAATATTGTAGACAACAATGTAGAAACAGCAAGAATGAATTTGTACATGTTTTGCGTTGGTTCATCCATATATGTCATATTAATAGCAAGAGAACAACTCATTGCTATTAATATAAACATAATAGAGAAATAGAATTTCAAATTTTTCATAAAGTTATTTATTATCGTTATTGATTAATCTTTCTAACTCACCATCAAGTTTAATGGTTCCTACGTGTCTATCATAATCTTTCACTGATACAGAATCATCTGTTACAATGAATTGATATTCTTCATTATGCAAAGGAAAAGATGTTCCTGCATAAAATCCACTACCATAACATATTATTGATAGCAGTAGTATAAATACAATCTTTTTCATAAGTTTTCATCAAGATCAGCTCCAATTATAATACATGGTATCCAACCAAATATTAACATGAAGAAAATTGTTCCATTATTTGTCATACATTCTTTGTATGATAGGTCAGATAACATCCAACCTATGCTTCCTATTACACACCATGTAAGAAGAAGTGTAGCTATTATAGCTAACATAATTTTTGTTGATTTCATTTTATTTGTTATTAAGGAGATTATTTAATTCTTTGATTGTAGACAATATGTCTTCCATATTGTCAAATTGTGGATTGTAATCATTAGCTAATGCTTCAAACTCTTCTATTGATAATATATTATAATCATCTTCATCTTTTCCATCTAAATTATCAACATAGAAACCAATTTGATTTTTATCAGAATTTTCTAAACAATGTTGTAAATATATTATACTGTCATCTTCATAATCTACATAATCAAATGCAAATTTGACATCATTCCACATAGGAAGTTCATATCTCTCACATATCTCACGAGCTATGTCACAATCTTCTTGATTATCAACTTTTACAATAGCTTTGAATATTGAATGTTCTTTTTTCATAGTTATTAAAGAATTTAAAATTCATTTATTATATCACAAGGATAATCATCACAATTACAAACATCATCATGACCATGTAATGTACCATGTGGACATTCCCAATCACATGTCATTTCATATTCTATAGGAGAATATTCTTCAAGAACAGTTTCTTCAAGAATATAATATCTCTCTATACCATCGTAGTTGATAAGATCATCTAAGAATGTATTAGCTAATTCTCGTGTTGTGAACATTTTTCTATTATATGGAGCATAATAATCATCTGTATAATGCTTCCAATGTGCTGTGTATATTTTCATGTTATTAAGGAGATTTAAAAGAGGGCACGTTAGTACCCTCTAAAATAATATTTAACTATATTAAGAGATGTGTCTTCATAATAAGATCTGTAATAGAAATTAAAATGTTCTCTTACTTCTTTAAGTATTGTACCAAGTATTTGTTCTGTATCAATATCTTTAGTGTCAAGTTTACAACCAGTATGCATATCAATATGAATGGTTAATTCAAATATCACATCTGTTCTACCAGGAAACATTTCAGGAATTATATGAACGTGAAAATCTTTACCTTCATATACTGATGATATGTTGTGTAATAGATTATTAAATTCACCTGATGTCTCTTGTTCAGTGTTGAGCTTTAACATTATATTATATGCATCAGCAGCTGTTTCAATTCTCTCTGTCATTGTAATCTTTACAGAGTTGTAGTTTGTTTCAGTTTTAGTTACTCTCATGTTATTAAGGAGTTTTAATGTTATTATATAAATCATCTATAGTTATTCTGGTGTACATTACACATGTAATGATATCCTATATGTTCTACATCCTGACCTCGAAGGATAGTAAATGATTAAAATGTGTGAGAAGCTTTATTTGATTTCTCTACTCTCTATCACTGTATACACGAGCAAATGTATACACTCACACATTGTTATTTAATAAGGCTGTAGAAGAGCCTATTATAATGTCAAATCAATTGGACATAAGTATATAGAAAGAATAGAATGTATATCACAAAGAATATCATCTTTAGAAGAAGAATAATCTATATATGATATAAGACTATTATTAAACTGTTCTTCTAATAGTTCTAGTTTAGTATATAATAAGTCTATTGCAAAACTATTAGTGTTATTAATCACTTGTTCAGCTATTGTTGTCATGATGTTATATGTATTAAAGGGCCCGTAGAAGAGCCCATAATTATTATCTAACTTCTATTTCTTGTAATACATAGAAAAATTTAGTTCCTAATGATACACAAGTTTTATTCTTTATGTATTTACTAAAGTCTTTATAACATTTAGTAATAACAAATAAGTCTTTTGTTTCTTTGTCTTTGCATAAGTAGTTCATAATGCTATATATATTTCGTTAGTTGATTGATTTTAATCGTTGATGATTGTGCTTTGTTTATGTGTGTATGTCTCCACATCAACATATTAACACTCCCAATAAACATACATTTATTGAAAGATTCTCAGTAATATCAACATCTCATTGCATTATTCTTATATAGTCTCCGTAAAAACTTATGAATAATGTAATAAGACATCAATACCTGTTATATAAAGTTGGATGTTGTGTTGGATTTTTTCACCCACCCAGACATCTCCACCCTTTATATATAAGAAAAACAGGGCTATTCAAGCCCTGCAAATTCTTCTGGATTAACCATAATGGTTGGTTTAAAGTTTTCAATAGTCATTGCCTCCAATGTTAATTGATTACGTCTAACACCAATCATTTTCTTGTAAGTTAAATAACCTACCATAGCAAGTTTACCTTCTTCATTAGGTTCAATCTTTAAACTTTCAACGCCTCCATTCTCAAGTTCTTTGTAGAAGGTTTCATCATTACTAATAAATACTTTACCTTCAAAAACATAACGACGATAAAATTTACCTTCCATTTTTGTTCCTGCTTTGTAAGGAAATAATTGTCCGTCACACTGAATCTCTGCTACTTCTGTAGCGTTTAATTTTTGAATTGCCATTTTGTTCTGTTTTAATTGTTTAGTGGGGGAGCACCCTGCTCACCCAAACAAAGGTGGAGTAGCGAATTGGAAGTGGTCTAACACCCCACACACACAATGGGTTTCTAAATTTTGAAAAAAATTTTTGAAAAAAAATTTGGTGGATATATATTTTATGTTCTACCTTTGGCTGGGTGGGTGGGTATGTCTATGTAAGAAGATAGTCTTTCATAATATAGCATAGGGATTTAAATATTTCTTTTGTAATGTATTGATTATAAGTTTTTATTATATATCTTTGTCTTTATAATGTCAAAACTAAATTATGAGTCAAACAAAGATTATAGTACAAAGACTAAAGAAAGAGACATATAGTGATATGGAATTAGCTATAAAGTATTATTCTATTCTATCTGCTATAAACACTCTTCATCTAACTGAAAGAGAAATTCAACTTATTTCTTTTACAGCTATTAAAGGAAACATTACATATGCTAATGTAAGAGAAGAATTCTGTAAGACATACAATACAACATCTCCTACAATTAATAACATTATTTCTAAGTTGAAGAAGATAGGTATATTTGTGAAGGAGAATGGAAAGGTGAAGGTGAATCCTGTCATTGTTATTGATTTCAAGAAAGATTTAATGTTAGATATAAAACTAGTACATGGAGAAACCACAATCAATGTCAATGAAGGAATGGATCATCAAGAAGATGTCCATTAATATGGTGATATCAGAGAAGGTGATTGACGCTATTGTTGTACATCAATTTGATTCAGCTAATGATGCTTTGAATATACATAAGAGTGTAGAGATTTCTGGATTTGGAAAATTCTATTTCAATGATAAGAAAGCTCTTGCACAATATAATAAGTTATTAGCTATCAAGAAGGCATATGAAAGAATGCTTTCAGATGAGAACATTACAGCTACAAAAAAGAATGCTGTAGAATTTAAATTACAAATATTAGAATCTAGTATAAAGACACTAAAACCAAAAATCAATGAGTCTGAATCAAATGATAGAGGGATGGAAGAATCATCTTCTTCCTGAAGAAAGAAAAAGAGCTTTCATAGAACACGTTAGTTCTACAAGATTAGCTACATGTAACGAATGTGAAGAACATTCTTCTAATAAGAAAGAGTATAAGAGCTTAAGGTTAGATGCACATTGCACAAATTGTGGATGTACGTTAGCTGCAAAGACTAAATGTTTAACCTGTGAATGTCCATTAAAGAAATGGCTTCCACAACCAATGCCAGAAGACAATGGATCCACTACGTAAAATTCCTTTGGAAATGCTTATTCAAATTCTTGAAGATCTATATAATGGAGGAGCTGATTACGTTGATATATCAGGAGACACTGACATAGATAGTACTCCTAGAGATACAATCAAGATTACAGTGAAGCCTGAATATATATCTAAAACAGATGAAGATGAAGATGACATGAGCATAGAAGAAGAATTTGACGTAAACTGGCCAGAAGATGATAAATCTTCACGTCTTTCTGATGATGATATAAATGATTTAATATAATGGCAAAACAACCAAACTATTACCGCCAGATAATAAGAACACTTCAGCGTTTAGAGAAGAGTCATCCAACATACAATATGGGAAGACATCTCTCAACAGCATTGTATGAATATAATGACCTTTGGGGTGTAAGTGATAAAGAGCTTTTTCTTGCTTTAGAGAAATATGAAATAGAGCTTAACATAGATTATCCACATGAAGATGAAGATGATTTAAAGAAGATAATAAAAGGTGGTATGAATTTAGAAAAAATGTTCCTTGAGGAAGACGAGGACTAATATTAATAAAAACCAACTACATAATGGAAAACACACACGAGTTGAAAACTGTACATGATCCTTTGTTTTGTAAAGAAGGAGATATTGCTTTTGTTTTAAATACAGAAAAAGAATATCAAAGTACAGAAGATAAATTTTATAACCCTGGAGATATACCAGCATGTAATTCAGAAAACACTTGTGAAGTGATACAAGATTTTTTAGAAGATGGTGAATCAACTGGTTTTAGTACATTTCGTAAAATACAGCAAGATTGTTATGAAGAAATATATCAATGTCAAAACAGAATAGAGGAATGTAAACAAAAAATTCTAGCAGAAATCCAAGATATAAAAGCATATAAGCAAAAATTGGACAATGCTTTTAATGAATATATAAAATAATGGCAGTAAAAAAGAACACATATATCAATACAGAACTTGATTGGGCAGAACAGCAACTATCAAGTTGGAAAGAATACGTTGATGCAAATCCATTACATCTATTAAAAGATAGGATAGAATGGAAACCAACAGCTAAAGGAGGAATGTTACCTATGGTGATAGCCTCTATTGAGTCTCAAGGTAAGTTTGTTCAGGAAACAATGAAGAACTATTTAGCTCTTCTTGAACAAGTAGATAAGTTACGTGAGAAAGAAGAAGCAAAAGCAGTGCCTGTAAGAGGTGGTGTTGAACTAGGAAGTATGGCAGAGGATTTCTTAAAAGGTAGAAAATAATGAATGGATTACAAAGTATTGATTACAAAGACTGGTTTATTAACCAGAAAAGAGTTCCCAGTAAGGATTCAGAAGAGTATAAAGAATTCTATGCTTTCCATAAACAATTATGTATGGATGGTTGTATGATGGGAGGCGTGTACATCAATCCTTTTTTATATTGGCATTTAAACTTCTGGAATACAGAGGTGGATGTTATAGATGATCGTGGTAGAATATCACAAAAATATGCCAATCCTTATCTACGTGATAATGAGTGGATTATAACAAATGAAATAGATAGAGCACATAACGAAAAGAAAGGCCTAGTAATTCTAGGAATCAGACGTTTAGCTAAGTCAGTAATTGAGAGTTCTTACATAGGTCTTGGAGCTACATTTGATGAAAACTCCCAGAACATTATTGCAGGATTAAATGCTCCCGATATAAAGCTTATCACAGATAAGATTGACAAAGGACTTAACTTCTTACCAGAAGCCTGGAGATGGCAGAGAGTGGAAGACAATTGGAAAAACCAAGTTACATTAGGAATCAAGACAAAAGCTGGAGAGAGAATACCGTTCTCTCAGATTCTTATTCGTAACTTAGATGGTGGTAACAATGAAGAAGCTATTGCAGGTACTAAACCAAGAAGGCTTATTATTGATGAGATAGGTAAAGGTAACTTCTTGAGAGGTTTTCAAGCAGCTGTTCCTGGTTTTACAACACCATTTGGTTGGGGATGTAGCCCTATTCTTACAGGTACAGGTGGAGATATGCAGAATTTCATGGACGCAAAAAGCTTAATGTTTGATGTGGCCAATTTTAACTTCTTAGAATACAACAGTGCTAAGGATGAACAAAGAATCCATGGACTATTTATTTCACATAAATATAGAATGGAAGCTAAAGAGCCTTCTTCTTTAGGTGCTTTTTTAGAACAACCATTAGATTCAGATTTACATAATGTAAGTATGTTAGTTTCTAATGAAGAAGCAGCAGACAAAATTACAAACGAAAATCTTGAGAGATTAAAGAAAGCTGGTGATAGACTAGCTTATTTAAAAGAAAAGATGTACTACCCACAAGAAGTGGATGATATATTCTTAAATGAGGATACAAACATATTTGATATTGAAGCAGCTAAACGTCAGAAATCCAGACTGTTAATGCAAGAAAGAACAGGAACACCTGTTGTTCTATATGATGATGGTCAAGGAGTGAAACATGAGTTTACAGATAAACTTCCTATATCAAATTTCCCTCTTAAGAATAGTGACATGAAAGATGCTCCTGTAGTGATATATGAATTTCCTGTTGATAGTCCTCCGTATGGATTATATGTAGCAGGAATTGACCCTTATAGACAAGGTAAGTCTGCATATTCAAGTTCATTAGGATCTGTCTATATATACAAACGTATGCATGCTATTTCTGGAGAGAAGTATCAAGATATGTTTGTGGCCAGCTATTGTGCTAGACCAGACAAGAAAGAAACATGGGAAGAACAAGCTAGATATTTAATTAAGTATTATAATGCTAGAGCTTTATGTGAGAATGATGAAATATCTTTCATAGACTATATGATAGCTAAAGGAGACTCACATTATTTAGAAAGACAACCAGATTGGTTAAAAGAAATAGTTCCAAACACCACTGTAAGAAGAGATTTTGGAATACATAGATCTTCTGAGAAAATACGAGACTTCTTACATGGAGCATTGAAGAAGTATACAGAAGAAGCTATACATGTAGAGAAAGATGAAGATGGAAACATTATATCAGAGATAAAAGGTATGTCAAAGATATTTGATCCTGTCTTGTTAGAAGAGATGATCCAATATAATGAACAAGGTAACTTTGACCGTATCATTGCTGCAGAGCTTGCAATAGCTTTAGCAATGAAACTAGATCCAATTATGGGAAAAATAGGTGGAGAGGAAGATGTAAGAATTAAATCAATGTTCACTAAGAACAAAAAGAATATGCTGTTCACAGAGAGCAGATCAATGTTTAACTCACCAAAAAATAAAATGTTTAGATAACATGGCAATAATTAGATATACAAAAGATGCAACAATCAGGTATGCATACTTAAACATCTTTCCTGATCAGTTTAAGACAGAGAAAGAAAAGCAAGACGAGAGTTGGATCAAAAACACAATGGATTATTTCTCCAACAAAGCATATGCTGAATATGTAAAGAATAGAGATACATTTGTTAAGAATTACGATCTTATGAAAGGCATTCTTCGTATGGAAGATTTCTATCAAGAACCAGAGGTGAGAAGCTTTACAGATGTGTTAACATCTGATTTAGAACTTCCTGCTTATGTAAAGATGTATTCTATTATCACCACTCCTGTAAATGAATTAGTAGGAGAAATCAGCAAAAGACCTGATACATTTAGAGTGAAAGCTTTTGATGAGGATAGTCAATCAGAAGAGTTACAGTTTAAAACAGATACATTACAACAATATGTAATGAGTCAAGCTAGACAACAAATCATGGCAAAAGCTGCTATGGAAGGAAATGAAATTCCTGAAGAAGAACTTGAACAAATGACAATGCAACAAGTTCAAGATCAGTTAGATAGCTACACTTCTGTTGCTGAAAAATGGGCAAACCACATTCTTACTTGTCAAAAAGCTGAATTCAATTTAAAAGAAAAATCAGAAGATGCATTCAGAGACATGCTTATTTCTGCTAGACAATTTTATCACATATATGAAGACAACTCGAAACTTGGTTTCAACATCGAAGTGGCTAACCCAAAGAACACCTGGTTTCTTACTACTCCTGATAGAAAATGGATTTCAGATCCCACAGGTAGAGCTCAGGGAGCCTATGCTGCTGGTACAGTACAAGTTATGGAGCTTTCAGAGATCATTGAAAGCATACCAGATCTTACGAAAGAGGAAATCGATCACTTACGTTCATCGTTACAAGACTATGGATTAATCAATGTTAGAGAATCTAATCTTGGTAACCCAGATGCTATTCCTGGACAAGATTCTGTAATGTATGATACATTTGACCCTCTTGTTCTTCAGACACGTATGATTATAGAATCAGAAATGAAAGAGAACAATGATGGATTAAAAGACTTCTTAGGACTTACTAATAACGTAAGTTCATTTGGTTATAAATATGTTGTTGTGCGTTCTTATTGGATTTCTAAAAGAAAAATAGGTAAGCTTATCTATATAGATGAGATGGGTAATGAACAATCTATGCTTGTTGATGAAACTTATAAATCAGGCACAATGCCTACACAACAATCATTAGAATGGGGATGGATTAATGAATGGTATCAAGGAACTAAGATTGGACCAGACATCTATCACATTAAACCATTCAAGCTTTTAAATTATTGTCCTATTATAGGAACAACATATGAGGTGAAGAACACAGAAGCTAAAAGCTTAGTTGATCTTATGAAACCTTTCCAAGTGCTATATAACGTATGTATGAACCAATTGTACAAACTTCTTGAGAAAGAAGTGGGTAAGGTTCAACTTATGTCATTAAGACATATTCCTATTCCTAAAGATGGAGATGCACAAGATGCTCTTGACATATGGGAAATGGAAGCACGTAACAGAGGAGTGGTATTTATTGATGACTCTCCAGAAAACATGAAGAGTCCTAGTTCATTCAATCAGTTTACAGCTCTTGATCTTACACGTACACAGGAGATACAATCTAGATATACATTAGCACAACAACTTAAAGCTGAGTGTTGGGAACTTGTAGGTATGTCTAAACAACGTATGGGATCAATAGCTGCATCAGAAAGTGCTACAGGTACTAACACTGCTATGCAACAAAGTTATTCTCAGACAGAGCCTCTATTTGTGGCACATGAATATGTAATGGGACAATTGTACCAAGCTATTATAGATGCTGCTCTTTATGTAGAATCATCTAAGCCACAATCTACACTTTCATATATTACAAATGAAGGAGAAGCTGCCTTTGTACAAGTGAATGGATCAGATCTTAAATTCCGTGACTTGAAAGTGTTCTTAACTAATAGACCTGAAGATACACAAATGTTTAATGAGCTTCGTCAATTGGCACAACCTTTGATGCAGAATGGTGGTTCATTATACGATGTTATTGAGCTTTACAGCACTAAGTCTATGAGAGAAATGAAGAAAACATTCAAAGACCTTAGAGATCAACAACTTGCTCAACAACAACAAGCTCAACAACTTGAACAACAAAAAGTTGAACAACAAGCTCAGCAAGCACAAGCTCAAATGCAACAAGCTATTCAAATGAAACAAGCTGATCAAGCTCATGAGGATTACCAAAACGAACTTGATAGAATCAATAAAAAAGAAGTTGCTCTTATTAATGCATTAGGTAGAAATGAAAATGCAGCAGCAGATGTTGATAATTCAGGAGTGGCCGATGCTTTAGAAGTTAGTAAATTATCAAATGATCAATCTAAAGCTGCTCAAGCATATCAATTGAAAATGCAAGAGATACAAGTTAAATCAAAAGAATCTAGCGACAAGAAGCAAATAGAAATGGAGAAAATTGCTGTAGCTAGAGAGAATATGGTAAACGATCTTGCTGTTGCTAAGGAGAATGCAAAGGGTAGAAATAACAAAAAAGGTTAAAAAAGTTACCCCTCTTCGGAGGGGTAAATAATATTAATGCTATATTATCTGGAAAATTGGATCACATTGATGCATATTCCTTTGATATTAAAAACTCTTATTATACTTTTACATAATAAACCAAACATAAATACAACTACATATGGCTGATAATTTAGAAACTATGGGTAACTTTAGTATTCAAGATACTATGGAAATGGGTATGGGTAACCAAGAATTGCTTCAAGGATTATTCGAACCTGAGACAGCATCTTCTAATCCAGATGATGTTCAACCTATTATTAAAAACGCAGATGCTCCTGCTGCACCAGATGCACCAGCAGTACCAAAAGGTAAGGACATTGTTCCTCCTAAAAGCGTTGATGGTAAAACAGATGAAGAAAAACAAGAAGGACAATCAATGATTTCTGATTTCTTGAGTGATAATGAAGATGATGATGAAGATGATACACCTGCTCCAGCAAAACCTGCAAAAGCTACAGAAGCTGCTGCTGATGGAGATGAGGATGAACCACAAGGTACACAGTTCACTGCTCTTGCAAACGATCTTTATAAATTAGGAGTGTTCACTAATGATGAAGATGAAGATCCACAACCAATCTCCACTGCAGAAGAGTTCTTAGAACGATTCAATGAAGAAAAGAAGAAAGGTGCAATTGAAACAGTTAATAATTTCATAGGACAATTTGGAGAAGATTATCAACAAGCATTTGAAGCCATATTTGTAAAAGGAGTTAATCCTAAAGAGTATTTTGGAACTTACAATCAAGTAGTTAGTTTTGCTGAAATGGATCTTAGTGATGAAGATAATCAAGCAAGAGTAGTGAGACAAGCATTATTAGATCAAGGATTTGATAATGAAGATATTGATACAGAGATTGAAAGATTTAAAAATTATGGTGATCTTGAAAGCGTAGCTACTAAACATCACAAGGTGTTAGTTAAAAAAGAAGCAGTTAAGTTGCAACAAATGGAAGTTAAGGCTGAACAAGAATTACAACAAAAAGCACAAATTAGAAATCAATACATTAAGAACGTTCAAGACATTCTTAATGATAAAATAAAATCAAAAGAGTTTGATGGTATTCCTATCAATCCAAAATTAGCAGGCGAACTACAAGACTTCTTATTAGTTGATAAGTGGAAAACTCCTTCAGGAGAAACTCTTACAGACTTTGATCGTGCTATTCTGGATATGAAAAGACCAGAGAATCATGCAATGAAAGTTAAGTTAGGACTCATCATGAAGATGTTAGAAAAAGATCCTACATTATCAACTATACAAAAAACAGGTGTGACTAAAAAGTCTAACGAGTTATTTGGAGAAGTTGCAAGACAAGTAACTAAAGTTAAATCAACTGGAGCTACTGGTTCAAAATCTAATCCTAATTCATGGTTCTTATAACAAAACAAATTAATAATTAACAAAAAAACGAATAAACAATGGCAATTCAAACTATCCCTGGGTTAACAGGTTTTACTTATGCTCGTGTTGCGTCTATGGACAAACGTGCAGTAGGGAAACTTACAGACTCAAATCACTTAGAGAGTTTTCACTCGACTGAGCCTGCAGATTATGATAAAAAGATTATCTCTTTATATACTCAGAGCTCGTTGTACAGTAATGACTTCTTAGACATGATCAACAAAAGCACACCTTATTACATTGATAATAATAGTGATGCTTGGAAATGGCAAGTAGCTGTTCCTTACAAGTTCCCAAAAATTATTGACATTCCTTCTACCACACAAGATTTAATTACGTCTGGTAAAACAGGTATCGATGGTCAAGAATTCACTTTAGTATTAGATACTAATGAATTCTCTAAAAATGCTATCGTTTCTGTAGGTACACGTCAATATGGTCCTAGATTCTACGTAATCAAAGATCCTGTGCCTTGGAACATGGGTTACTTATACACATTCACATTAGTAACTGACAACCCAGTTGTTGATTATGTAAATCCTATCTTTTTACAATATGGTGTTGAGTTAGAATTAGTTGACGCTGCTATTGGTGAGTTTGATCAAGACTTATTAGGATTACCAAGATTAGGTGAGCAAATCACTATGTTCGAATCTTTAGGTTCTGCATATGGATATGAGCACAAAATCACTGAGTGGGCTGATGACAAAATGATGAGAGATGCTTCTGGTAAACCATTAGACATTTTAGTGTATGCTCCACAAAGACGTAACCAATTACCTTTAACTCGTAATGATGTTAAATGGGAACCGTTCATCGAATTCTGGATGCGTAAATCAATGTTAGAATTGAAAGTTAAACGTATGATTTGGGCTAAGCCTGGTACAGTTAAAACTAACGGTTCTAAACAAGAATTAAAACGTACATCTGCTGGTGTTTACCACAGAATGAGAAACAATGGTAACTTAGTACAATACAACAGAGGTGAGTTCTCTGCTAACTTAATCCGTTCAGTATTTGGAGATTTATTCTACAGACGTGTGGATGTAAAAGATAGAAGTGTTAAAATGTACACTAACGAGGCTGGTTTTGACGTGTTCCAACAAGCTTTGAAAAATGATGCATTAAACTCTGGATTAACTTTCATGGCAGATTCTGGAAACAGATATATGCAAGGTGAAGGACAACATATCACTTACAACTTTGCATTTGATGCAATGGTAACTCGTGAGACTGGTAGAGTTGAATTGATCCACTTAAAAGAATTAGATTTACCTCAAACTAACTTAGAGTTTGGACAAAACAAAAAATCTACTCCAGTATTTATGGTGTTTGATGTTTCTCCAATGTCTGATGGTTCAATGGTAAACAACATTAGAGAAGTGAGAATGAAAGGTGCTCCTTCTATGACATGGGGTTATATTGATGGTACTCGTCACCACTTAGGTTTTGCTAAATCTCAAGGTATGAGTTCTGCTAATAAATTCCCAGGATACGAAATCTGGATGAAAGACAGATGTGATGTATTTATTGAAGACTTATCTAGAACTGTGTTGATTGAGGAAATGCCACAATTCTAATAATAAAATTGAAGATGTACTGCTTCCCATAATAGAACAGCGTACATCTCTTATTTCTGAGAAGAATCCCCTCAACTCCTCTCCCTCCTACGAGGGGATAATTCTCAAACCTAGTGCCCTATTATACATTCTGCTATAACTGAGCACTTTAAAAAAATAAACAAGAGTGATGGATTGGGGTGTCCCTGGTTGCATTTCCATTCAATTGGAACACTCTACAAATTAAACCAAATATTATTAAATAACTACATTATGGGTAAAACAGGCAAAATTTCTACTATTAAGAGAGAATATAATAGTTCTCAGTTACAAACAATGGATAGTGGGTTAGCACAAAAAGGAATGACAAGAATCCCTGGAACAGGTGTATTCAAATATCCTTATAAGGAATTAGATGGTAAGTATAGAACAGGACTTGATCCAGATGCTGCTTACATTAGACGCATCAAAGATGATACTGAAAGAGAACTTGAGATTGAGAGAGTAACTGCTCTTAGAAAAAAACTTGAGAGTGAAATAGGTGATATTGACTTAGGACCACGTTCTAAATTTTGGAACTATGGATTGTCATTATCTCCAGATGATCAAACTCACGTACAAGCAGTTAAATTAATGGATGGTGATAACTATTTTGATTTATCAAATGCTTTCCAAGAAATAGCCTTTTCATGGTTGAGAGTACATCCAACTATTGCATCTTCTTACCAAGCATGGGAAAGAGGAGAATATCCAGCAGAAACACAGTTTTATGTTGTTGATGATGAGATTGAGAATGCAGTGATCTTCAAGAAAAAACAATTGATTAACAAAGCAATTGTTAAGTTTGATTCAATGACTCCTGAGAAGAAACGTAAAGTTGCAAGACTATTAGGTCTTCCAGTATCAGAAGATTCAAAAGAAGAGGTTGTATACAACTTAGTAGATAATGTATTGAAACAAACTGAATTCAAGAATGGTAAATATTCAGGATTAAATCCAGTTGAAGTGTTCAATAGATTTGCTGACATGAAAGAGAGTTTACTCCATATTAAAGATTTAGTAAAACAAGCTGTTGCACATTCTATCTACAGAATCAAACCTAATGGTAAGGTTTATGAAGGAGAGTTTGAAATAGCTAAAGATGAAGAAGATTTAATTAAATTCCTTGCTGATGATGATAACCAAGATGAGTTATTAGTATTAGAAGGCAAATTAAAAACTAAAAAACTAGCTTCTATTTAAGAGGCTAGTTTTATAAATATAAAAGAATATGATACCAGTAGATAGTTTATTATATAAGATCGATCAGAAACTAAATAAGCTATCAACTAATGAGCACCAACAGATTCAATTAGAAGACAAAATCTTAGCTTTGAATGAGGCTCAGATCAAGTTGATAAAACAAAAAGTTGATGGTCTTAGTGTTACTAGTGGATTAGGGATGGATTCGTTTAAGAAACGTTATGAAGACTTACAAAGTCTTATAATGAATTATAATCACCAACCTCTAGATCTTGTATTAAAGAATCCTGAAATAAATCAATGGTGTACGTATGTACACAATCTTGAGCCACAATATATGTTCTATATAGATTCATATGTTTTAGCAGACAAAGGAAGATGTAAGAATAGAAAGATTTGGATTAATCGAGATCTTGCAAAACATGGTGATCTTCAGTTCATTATGAATAACGATCATTACAAACCAAGTTTTGAATACCAAGAAACATTCAACTCTTTATCATCAGATGAGATAAGTTATTTTACAGATGGTACATTCACACCAACAAAAGTTTACATAATGTACATGAGATATCCTCAATATATAAATAAGACAGGATATATAATGTTAGATGGAACACCATCATTTGATCAAGATTGTGAACTTGAATTATATTTAGAAGATGAATTGTTAGATCTTACAGTACAAAATCTAGCAATGTATACTGAAAATGCTTCTGCAGCTCAGAGTGCTCAATTCAGAATACAAACAAACGAATAAACTTTATTAACATTTAAAATAAATAAAAATGGCTGATTTTTCATTAACCACGTTATTCGTGGTTCCAGTAGGGCAAACTGCTGTCCCTAGCTCTGGCTCAACACAAGACCTAGATAAAGGTACTGTGGGAATCTTTAACAATTTGTATGCTACTGTAACTGGTACGACTATTAAAAACTTTCCGTATTTCTACATTGCACAAGGTAGAACAAACACTTATTTACAAGGATCTAAAAGATCTGACAAAATTGGTGTTCAAACAACTGCATTAACAGGTAATGCTCAAACAATTTCAACAAAAAATTCTAATGTAACAGAATGGTACAAAGTAACAGGATGTCCAACTGCGGCAAACCAAATTACTGATGTAACTAATTTCACTGTACAATGTGGAGAAGTTATCACGTTAACTTTACGTGCTCACTCTTCTTATATTGATACATTGTATTTCAATGGTTTTACTCGTTCAGTAACTATCCAAGCTCCATGTTGTAATTGTGATGACAATCCATGTGATGATGTAAGTGCTAACACTATCATCAATGACTTGATCTATCAATTAAACTTGAAAGCTCCAGGAAACAACCCTGACAACATTTCTTTCTCTACATTCTATACATTTGAAAATATAGGTGGAACTACATTACGTATTACAGGAAAACCATTAACTAAATATGGTCAACCTTGTGATATCGCAGCGTTCCCTTTTGAATATGATAGAATGTCTTTTAGAACTTTTGTTTATTCTGGTCCAGCTACAACTGCTGACTTTATTGTAGCAGATGCTTGTAATTTAGTTGCTGATCCTATTATTAGACAACGTGCTTCTTATGCTACTGGTACATCTGCAGAAATTGCTCAATTAGAGAAAAACTTCTACAGCTACCAAGCTGGTTACTTGAAACATTTATATAGAATGAATGGTTACAACGAGAACTTTGAGTCTTGGGTATCTGATGGTGCTACTTATAACACTTTCTATATTAAATTCAACGAGTATAACAGATCTGAGTACCAATGGGGTGATTACATCATGGAAGATTCTACAGTGATTCTTGCTGTACCTCAAGGTGGTTATGATCTTACAGATGAGTTTCAAGCTATCTTAGAAGGTGCTTTAGGAACTGTAGTTGATAACAATGCTTGTATTACTACAACCACTACAACTTCTAGTGCTCCTGCATCTACAACAACTACTACTTCTACTCTTATTCCTTAAGAATAAAAGAAGAGAGTAAATTAATAATAACCTATGCCAGGGGATAGAGGATAACTCACATCCTCTGGCATATTTATTTAAAAACAACATGGCAAACTTACAATTAGATATATTAGTAGTTCCTACTTATAGTGTACTTACACTTGGTGTTGCAGATGCTTCTGTATATCCTACCAATCCTCCAGTGGTTTCTGCACCATCTATTGAGATTGACATTCCTGGATTTGGAACCAAAATATTACCTTTTGTTCCTAATGAAGTCAATGTATTTACATCATCTAATTTAGGAATAACAGATCCTGGTTGCAATCAAGCTCTTCCTGATGGAATATATAGAATTAAATATTCCGTTGCTCCTGCATATGCAAATTATGTAGAGAAGACAATATTACGTGTTGATAAACTTCAAGAAAAGTTTGATACTGCATTTCTTCAATTAAATATGATGGAATGTGACAGAGCACTTAAAACACAATCTAGTGTACAATTAAATACAATCAACTTTTTTATTCAAGGAGCTATTGCAGCAGCTAATAACTGTGCAGAATATGAATCAAACACATTATATGCTCAAGCAGATAATATGTTAAACAACTTTTTAAAATCCAACTGTGGTTGTTCTGGTAACAACTACCTAATAAACTTTTATTAATTATGGCACAATGTACTTCATGCGGAGCTAGAGTGGGATGTGGATGTCAATTAACCAATGGGTTATGTGGACAATGTGCATCTAAAGTTGAAAAATAAAAAACCTGATTATGTTATCACCAAGACTAACTAATTGTCCAGAATGTGCAAACATTCCTTCTTTAATTAAGAAAATAGATTGCAAGTTGGCAGAACTTGGCAACAACTTATACAACAATATTTCATATATGTTGAATAAATCTGTGCCTTCTAATGACATACTTCAACTAATTGGATATAGAAGAATTCTTATGTACAAATATTACAATCCTAATTATGTACATACCTACTCTGTACAAATGATTGCTAGTAGAGTGATTCGTCTTACATCGGGATGTGTTAGTAAATGTAATGAACCAGAACGTTGTTTAGAAGAACCTTGTGACATTACAATTGTACAAAATCCAACTACTACCACTACAACATCTATAACTCCTTCAACTAGTACAACAACTACTAGTACAACTATAATACCAACTACCACCACGTCTACTAGTTCTAGTACATCTACAACAACTAGTACAAGTTCAAGTTCAACAAGTACAACGTCTACTAGTAGCACTTCATCTACAACCACTACTAGTACCACATTACTTTTTCCAAGTGCATCACCTTGTGTATGGTCTAGAGATATAGATGTAGTTGGTTCAATAGATGTATACGATATTGATTCAAACACAACTGTTACTATATCTGTACCAAATGATTTTGCTACACCTACAGAAATTACAATGCAGGCTTCTACAAATAATAAATTGTGGATTGGTGATGGAGCAAATACAATTAAAGAGTGGGACATAATGCAAGAAACATTAAGTCTTTCTTTTGTTAGAGATATTAATGTTATTAGTTTTGGTTCTAGTCAAAATCAACCAAATACAATTGCTGCAATAAATGACACTACTATATTATTAGGAAATACTACAACTAGTGGTGGTTTAGCTAATATTGGATATTGGGACATAACTAGTCCTTCTGTTACAATTTCACTTGGTAATTCAGTAGCTTCTCGTAGTGTAGGTGTCACTAATACTTTTGGTGTAAATGAAGAAATTACTGGCATTGTTTATACAAATTCAGGAAATGTCATAATTAGCACTAGAAATAATTTTGTATCTTCTACTAATAATGTTGGTAACTTTATTAGACAATATATAGGATTACCTAATCCTAGTTTTTCAGTTCCGTGGTTACCAAGTATAGCTGCAATTCGTGTACAAGATACAATTGATTTTACTCCTGGTTACACTGGAAGAAAAGCATTTGATTTATTTGGATGGAATGGAATAGTTTATTTAGTTAATCCAGAAACTTCTGATTTATATGAAGTAGAACAAAACTCAAATTATGGTATTAATTTATTAGAAAGTGATTTAGGATATTCTGACACACAAACTTTTTGGGCATCAACAGGTTGTTCAAATGTAAACTTTGAAGTATATGCTCCTGATTGTACACCTACATCATTACCAGGTTTAAGATCTAGTGCAAGTGGTCCATATATTGGTCCAGTTAACTTTACTTATTTAGGAATGACTGTTCAAGCTAGTAGTGTTATTTATCAAGGTACTAGACCTGCAGCATATGCTAATGATATTTTTTCGTGTAGCGGACTTTCTGTTGGTAATACTCCTACTGTATTTACTATTGGAAATACAGGAAGTTGTTCATTAGATACTCCAGCATTTGATTATACATTGACATTTCCTTCTCCAGTTAATAATATACCATTTAGACTTGCAGTAGTAGATGGAAATGATGATTTTAGATTTACAACAAATGGAGGTACACCTACTATTACAGCAAATGTAAGTTGTTATATAGATATTGTTGGAAATGAATTATATGGAGTTGATGGAACATTTTTTGGTGGTGGTGGTGGAGAATTTGTTATAACTGCTCCATCTGATTATACTCAAGTAACAATATCAGGTACGAATTGTGGAAATGGTGGACCAATATGGTTAGGTTGTACAGATGATCCTGTAGTAACTACATCAACCACTACACTTTTTCCTCCTACAACAACAACAACTACAACAATAGCAGGTGTGAATACAGTGTTTACATATTTTGAAGGGGTAACTCCATAATAAAAAACAATATGCAATTAACAAATGAAATATTAAATAAGATAGATGAGTTAAGGAATTTACATCCTGATGCTATATCTATTGGTTACGGTCCTAAGATTTCAAATGGGGAAGCTACAGGAGATTCAGCTATAATTTATCAATTAAAAGAAAAAAAGAATATTGCTGATTTATCTCCAGAAGAAATAATTCCTTCTGAAATTCAAATAGGTGAAGATATAATTAAAACTGATATTGTTCAAATACATACAGTTAGTTCACTTGTTTGTAACGTTGGATGTGGTGAAGATAATGGTGCAAGCTCTATTGATAATAGAACTTATACAAGACCTATTAAAGGGGCATTATCTATAACAACATCTAATCTATATCCATCAAGAGGAACAATAGGTAGTTTAGTTAAACACACTCAAAGTGGAGCTGTTGTAGGTCTTACAAATAATCACGTAACAATACAAGATGCATTTTACACATCACAGAGAAATCAAAGTGGTTTATTAAAGAATGAATACACTCCTGTTAATGTTATTTATCAAAATACTGAACCAAACATACCTGACTCAGTTGATGTAATTGGACAAAGTTTAAGATATGTACCGATTGTACAATTTGGTACAGGAGTAAATCAAGTGGATGCTGCAATATTTTCATTAAGTGAAGACGTAGTTGATGTAGATTCATCTTGGGATCAAGTTGGTTTATCGTTAACACAAAATCCTCCTTTTGCTACAACATTAGAAATTAATAATTTGTATTCTACAAATCCACAATTATACAGTTCAGGAAGAACAACAGGTCCTAAAGGTGGACCTTTGTGTCCATTAACTATTTATCAAGTTGGTGCAAATACATTAGTTAATTTTAAATTACAAGGTGTTAATACATTATGTACATTTACTAATTGTATTGTGTTTGTTAAACCTGATCCAGCTACACCAACTGCTCAAGTTCCTCAATGTTTTAGTCCAGTTAGACCTGGAGATTCAGGATCTTTATTATTAGCAGATATAGGTGGAACTATAAAAGTAATAGGATTAAATTTTGCTGGTGGTGAAGATGCAAATGGAAATACAATATATGGATATGCATGTAGAATAGATCAAGTTGCAGCTCAATTAGGAATTGAATGGTGGGATAATACAGAACCATTAACTGTTGTAGATCTTACATCTATTGAATATAAAACAACAGTTGGAGGAAACTCAAATAAAACATTAACTTGTTTAACAAAAGAATATTGGCAAGTAGGATTAACTGGATCATTAGATAACCCTTGTTAAAATAATAAATCAAATCTTTAAAATAAAATAATATGTCCAATTGCTCAAATTGTTATAACGGATGTACAGAGATTGTCTCTGACAGATGTGTTAAATATACAGGAATTGATGTTCCTGTCCTAGGAATAAAAACAGGTGATTCTCTATCTTTTGTAGAACAAGCATTAATTACATTTCTTACATCTACATTAGATGGTACAGGAATTAAGATTGATCTTGGTACCACAGTGATATGTAATCTTGTACAACAATATCTTCCTACTTGTGGAGATCTTTCTATTGTAGATATATCAAAAGCTCTTATACAAGCTGCTTGTGATCTTCAAGAACAAGTGGATGCTATTGATGATACGCTTACTATATTAAATGCTAATTACACTTTACCAGCAAATTGTTTAACAGGAGTTACAAGTTCTTCAGATACACATGCTATTGTACAAGCTGTAATTAATACATTATGTACATTAAAAACAGATTTTAATCTTCTTGTTGATAATCTTCCTGATACATATGTTAAAATAGTTGAATTAGATGCTTTAATTCAAGACTATATAGATTCATCTGGTCAAACTACATTAATTAAAAACAGAATGGTTCCTTATGCTGTTGTTCCTTATTATGGTCCAATAACATATTTTAATGGATCTGGAGCTGGTACAGGAGATTGGATTAATATTTATTTATGTAATGGTAACAATGGTACTCCTGATTTAAGAGGTAGAACATTAGTTGGTGTTACAGATGGTACAATGTTAGGAGGAACAATGGCAGCAGCAGTTGATCCTACTATTGCAGGTAATCCTAATTATTCTATAGGAACTGTCACAGGAGCAAATCAAATTGTATTAAACGATAATCAAATTCCTTCACATACACATGCTATTACAAATGCTGTAACAGTTACAGATGATGGACATAGACATAAGTTTTCTGATGATTCTACTGATCCTACAAATGCATTAAGATCTACAAATGATATTATTCCTTTTGTAACAACTCCTTCTAGTGCAATAATCAGTGGAACTGGTACAGGAAATGGTCAAATTTATGAAACATCTAACGAAGAAACAGGTGTAACTGTAAGTGTGAGTTCTAGTGCTGCACCATTTGGTGGAGGTTTAGCTCACTCAAATATTCAACCATCAATTGGTTGTCGTTATATTATTTATATTCCTTAATAAATCATCAAAATGGCATATCCTTTTTTACCAGTCAATCCTTGTTGTACAGAGGTAGTTTTAAATAGTCCTTGTGGATGTAGTTCTACAATTACCAATAGTAGTTGTAACAACAACAATCCATGTAACACTCATTTAACTATATCTAGTACTGTTGTTTACGATGGTCCTGAATTACCATGTATAGTGGCTGAACCATGTGATACACTTAATGTAGTGTTACAAAAGATAGATGAGATTATTTGTAATTTGATAACACAGATAAATTATCTAACTAATCAAGTTGCAAACATCACTGATCAAGTGATTAACATTAATGGTGATATAGTTGATATATACAATAGATTAGATGAATGTTGTTCTGCAACAACCACTACAACTACCACTTTAATTTAAAAATAAAATGGCTAATTGCTCTCGAATAAATAATACAACTATAATAGGAACGAGTGCTGTCAAATATGATAGCACTCCACTTCCTTGTACAGATGTAACAACGTGCGATGGATTAAATGATATTCTTAGTAAGTTTGATGCTGTTATATGTGATGTTAAAGCTAGTGTTGATTCTATTACAGAAGATGTGATAAATCTTACAGAAGATATAATGATTATAACAGAAGATGTAATCAATATAAATAATCAATTAGAGATATGTTGTCCAACAACTACAACAACAACAACATTACCTCCAACAACTACCACTACCACTACAATACCACCAACTACAACTACAACTAGTAGCAGTAGTTCAACTACTACCACCACTTCTTCTTCTACAAGTACATCAACTAGTACGACTAGTAGCACAAGTACAACTAGTACATCTTCAACTAGCACAACTAGCACAACTAGTACATCTTCAACCACTACAACAACTACTACTATATTTTGCGATTGTTATGTTTATGAAGTTACTGTAACTGAACAAGATTTACTTGATAGTGACACTGTTACAGTTTATGTAGATGTGGATCAGGTTTGTTTTTCTAATGCTTTTTATACATTTGAATTTACTAAAGCTGGAACTGAAACTATTTGTGTAAGTAGAACTAATACATTTATTGAACAATACATAGAAGTAGATGGTGGAAATTCTAAAACTTCTTCTCAGCCTGTAAAACTTAATGAATGTTGTACAGCACCTATGTTAATATCTACTGAAAGTAAAGCAACTAATTCACCAGATACTTGTACTTATGTATTAGATAATACAGTATACATTAGTAATGTTGGTATTGACAAATATGCATATGTAAATCCTGAATTAACTGTTCCTTTTGATGGACTTAATAGATGGTGGAGAATACAAATACTTGGAGATGCTATAGGATATGTACAAATTAGAACAGATGGACGAATTGAATATCCAATAACCTATTGTGTTTAATTAAATAAAATAATAACATATGACAGCATTAATAACATTAACAACCGCTGGAACTGATTCAGGACCATTTGATTTATATTCAAACTTAGATGGATATACATCAGCTTTTGAATCAGGAGTTTCTAAATCAGCATTACTTGCAGGATATTCTTCTTCACTAGTGCCTGATTACACTACTACTATTAGAGTTAAATCTAATGGGATGTGTACAAACTATGTAGATATCTTATTAGAATCTACAACAACCACTACTACTACTACATTTATTTAAAATAAAAAATCTTGTTTTGTTGGTTTTACAAGATTTCTCCTCAAGGTTTCCCTTGGGGAGTTTTTGTTTCTAACTATTTTAATTATAAAGAATTAAGTCTCTAACTAAAATTATTTGGAATATATAAAAACTATTAATTATCTTTACAATATTTTTTAACTAACATGAGCAAATATGTCTGAAAATCAAAGTTTATTGAACCGATTAGAAGAGTTATTAAGTCAGAAGAAAAGTAAAAAGTTCTATGCTGAGAAACTAGGGATAAGTGAATTTGAGGTCAATGAGCTCATGAAAGAACTTAGAGAAAAAGATAATGAAGATGTAATAAAAACTATTGCAGAAGAACGCAAAGTGAATGTTGAAAAAGGTACAATAGAAAGTACAATAGTTACAGACTTTGAACCTAAAGATGACATTGAACTAGCTAAGTTACATAAGATAAACTTAGATAAGTACGTTATAACAAACTACTGGTCTAAGATGTTACCAAGTGGAAAATTTACCTCTTCAATCTTTTCAAAAAGAAAAGAAGCAAAAGATTACTCTCCTGAAGACTTTGCAAGATTTTTAGAAAACTACAAACCAAATAATGTATCAATCACCAAAGTAGATCGTTTTGTAAATAAAGACTTTGTAGATGTAGAAATCTCTATATCTGATTATCATTTAGCTAAAAGAACAGTGGATGGTGACAACGATATAACTGCAAGAGTTTTAAGATATGTTAGTGTGGCTCAGTCTTTGATTGAGAAAGTGAGTAGTAATTACAATGTAAACAACATCATTCTTCCTATATCCAACGATTATTTTCACACTGATAACTATCAACATCAAACTACAAACGGTACTCCACAAGACACTATAATGGATTATGCAGAAGAGTATGAATTAGGTTTTGCTATTCTTGTAGATACAATTAATATGTTGAGACAACATTGTAACAATGTAACTGTTGTTCTTGTACAAGGAAACCATGATAGAACTAAATCTTTCTACTTAGCACATGCATTAGATATATTTTTCAAAGATGCATTAGATGTAGAGTTTATGAGAGAACATAGTGTAGTTAAAGGAATAACATTAGGTAATACATTTATTGGGTGGCACCATGGTAACTGTAAGATAGAAGATCTTCCATTGTTATTTGCAACACATCCAAAATATAGTCACCAGTTTGGTGATGCTGTTTACAGAGAAGTTCATACAGGTGATAAACATCACTATATGGCTAAAGAGGTTAAGGGAGTAAGAATACAACAAATGCCTAGTCTTTCAGGAACTGATAGATGGCACTTAGATAATAACTTCGTACACAGTATCCGTTGTGCATTAGCATTAGTATACGATCCTACTCTAGGAAAAATTTGTGAATTTGAAGAAAGAATATAAATATGGCAACATTAAGAAAATTAGTATCAGATGTTAGAAGTGTCCACAAGATACTTTCTACAGATAGTCTTATTACAGATAGAGCAATTGCTTCTGAAATAAGAAACAATGCTTTGTTACTTATAAAAAGAGAAACCAATCTTAGAAAACTTTGGGCAACTGATACATTGTTCACTACTATTCCTTGTTTAGAAATGATAGAAGTGCCTATCTCTGAATGTTGTAATTATGTAGATGAATGCACTATTGCTAGAACAAAATTTAAACTCCCACGTATATCAGAAGGTAATTACCAATATGTAATACAAGGAGTTTATTCTATTAATGCATTAGGTGGTCAAGGAAAGAAGTTAAAAGAAATTACTATTAATAGATATATCAATCTTTTAAGACTTCCTATAATCAAGAAAGAAGAGTATTATTGGATTACTAATGGATATCTATATGTAAACAATCCAATGATTAAATCAATTAGATTTGTAGCATTATTTGAAGAAGATGTAGAAAATGAAATCATGTATCCAGAATGTGGATGTGGATCTCCAGAGTATACATTAGATGAGATATGTAAGAATCCATTAGATAAAGAGTTTCCTCTTCCTGGATACTTAGAGCAGCAAACATTGCAACTTACATCTCAAAAACTTTTATCTACATACTTCAATCTTAAAACAGATATGAGTGCAGAAGGAATAGATGGACAAGCACCTAACTCAAAACCAAATAGTTAATGAGAACGAAGATTGATTGGAGAAGCTCTAGTAAAGAAAACTATAATCAGTTTTGTAAAAAACACCCTTCTATAAAACTTACATATGATGAGTGGAGAAATATTCTCTATACATTCAATGAGTTATTTAAAGAATACATTTTAGAAACAGGTGATAAAGCAAAACTACCTTATGGGTTTGGAGAGTTCTCAATCAATAAAAAGAAAAGAAGAAAACTAAAAAATAATATAGATGGTAAAGAGTTTGTAAACCTACCTATTGACTGGCAAAAAACTAAAGAGAAAGGTAAGGTTATATACAACTTCAATTATCACACAGAAGGATATTTCTTTGGTTGGATGTGGTTTAAGTCAACAGCACGATTTAAACATTCTGATCTATGGTATTTCAAACCTTCTAGACTTACATCAAGACTATTGTCACATTACTTAAAAACCAACGACAAGTATCAACACATCTATAAAGAATGGAAAAAATAATGAACTATGTCATACTACTATAAATATAATTTCGTATCACCAGAACCTGTTTATGCCACTGTTAAAGAAGAACTTAAAAGTTATTTCGATACTGGTGCAATAGATGATCTTTTATTTCCTACTTACTTAGACAAAGCTCTAAAGAAGTTAGGAAGAACTACATTTGTAATAAGTGAAGAAATCTTGTTTATAGAAGATTTTCAAGCTAGACTTCCTGATAACTTTTATGCTGTAAGAGAAGCTTGGATGTGTACAGAAGTTTCTGGATATCCATATCAATCAGCTAATTCATTTTATTCACAAGCTGCTAATGCAACCACTATTCAAGTGGCTCCATTAACTATTGGAGGAACTCCTTGTAATAGACCAGGTTGTCAAGATCCTGCATGTAATGGTACATGTATGCCAGAATTAGTACAAGCTGTATACAAAACAAACAACACTGTTGCTAGAGGATTTACTCATCAGTATTTACTTAAACCTGGTAATATATCTGCAAAACAAAACTGTGGAGTGGAATATACAAACAATTGGGACTTCTATGCTGAAGCTCCTCCTATTCATGAATTCACTCCTGGTGCTGCTAGTTACGATAGTTTTGATATTAGAGACAATAAGTTTGTAACTAATTTTAGAAATGGTGTTGTACATTTATTATTCTATGCTACAGAATATGATGAAATAGGTAATCAAATGATTCCAGACAATTATCGTATTAGAGAATATGTAGAAGCATTCATTAAATTTAAAATGTTTGAAACTCTTACAAATCAAACTAATGATGAAACTTTCAATCAGTTACAACAAAAAATGATGTATCACAAACAAGCTTATGAAGAAGCGTACATCATGGCTGAGATTGAAATGAAGAAACAAACTCCTTGGGAGAAACAAAGAAGAATTAAAAACGATCTTAATAGATTTAATATGTATGAGCTTCCTAACCGTACTAATAGATATGGTAGAAGACGTAACAATTAATAACAATGGCTGAAGAACAACAACAAGGAAACATTAAGCAGGAGTATAATAATGCCACTGTAGGACTGAACATGGATCAATCTGTTAATCAGATTAAACCAGGCACACTTACATATGCATTGAATGCTGCTGTTGAAAACTTTGATGCTAATTCTGTAAACTACCAGAATGAGCCAGGGAATGAATTATGTATTAGTTTCCCTAACGGATATTCCTTAATTGGAAGTCATTTTATACAAGAAAGAAACAAGTTTATTTTCTTTTTAGCTAACTCTTCTACAGGAGAAAGTGAAATAGGACAGATGATTAATAATGATTGTATTTACAGAACAATTGTAAATGCTAATTGTTTAAACTTTAACATTGACCATCCTATACCTAAAGTTGTTCATAGAATAACAAACTGCTCTACAGAGATTTATTGGACAGATGGATTTAATCCTAGAAGATATATGGACATTGATAATGTGCCTTATGTAACAGAGATTATTCCTAATTCTTGTAGTGTACTTACATTAGATGAATTAGATTGTAATAAATTAAAAATACAACCTAATTTTAATATTCCTCAATTAGAAATTATAGATGTAATTTCAGGAGGAGATTTAATTGCAGGTACTTATCAATTTGGTATACAATATACAGATGCACAAGGTAGTCCATACACTTCTTTCTATTCTATAACAAATCCTACACCTATTGCAGATCCAGACTTCACTACAGTAAATTTTAACTATCCTGTAGGAAAGTCAATAGTTATTGATATAACTAATTTAGATACAACAGGAAAGTATCAATATTATAACTTAGCTGTAATAAAAACAATTAATGGTATATCATCAGTTGAACTTGTTGGAACATACTTCATAGATAATTTTACACAACAAATAACTTATACAGGACAAAGTAAAACTGATATAAGACTTTCTATAAATGATATATTTGAAAAGTTTCCATACTATGATGTAGCAGGAGATTTAACTGCAGTGCAAGATGTTTTAGTTTGGGATAAACTATCTACAATAGATAGAGTGAATTATCAAAAAATAGCTAATCAAATAACTCTTCAATGGGAAAGTTGGAGAATACCTTCTACAGAAAGTTATGCAGATGAAGTGAATGCAACAAACTTACGTGGGTACTTGCGTGATGAAGTGTATGCACTTGAGATTGTATTCTTATTAAGAAATGGAAAACAAACAGATGGTTTTCATATTCCAGGTAGAAAACAAACAAACAATGAGATAGTAAGTCAACCAGATGTTCCAAACACCAATCCTGATTTTATAGGAGAAGGAACTTCTGCTCCTTATTGGAAAATATATAATACAGCTTCTGTAATAGGAACATCTCCACAATTCTCTGATGAGCCTAGTTATAAAGGACCATATCAATTTGGTCAATTTGCTTATTGGGAATCTACAGAAACTTATCCTTGTAATGTAGAAGTTTGGGGAGACTTAGCTAATCAACAAATTAGACATCATAAGTTTCCTGATATATTAATTAGTCCTTCATTTGAATCTTCTGTTCCTGTAATTGTTTCAGATAGATATCAAGTGGAAATGCAACAATCTAGTGCAATTTATCCTATTGGTATAAAAATTAACAACGAACAGGTTATACAATTAATCAGAGAGTCTAATTTAACAAATGAAGAGAAAGATGATATTGTAGGATATAAAATTGTTCGTGGTGATAGAAGTACAAATAGATCTATTGTTGCTAAAGGTATTCTTCGTAATGTAGGAAGCTATGTTAAAGAAGAAGAAACATATTACTATCCAAACTATCCATATAATGATCTTAGTGAAGATGCATTTTTAAATGCTAATAATAATGCATATTTTGAATCATGTGAATCTTTTGATATCATTGTTCGTAGTTTTAATAATGAAGATGAATTAGGTCCATATACAGCAGTTAGATATACTGATTGTAATACAAACAAAGAAATAATAAGAAAAATATATGAACTTCATCTTGAGAACAATCCTTTAAAAATTTGTTCAATTATAAAACCTACATTCTTAGGAGAAGGTGTATTTAATAAAGTGGAACAAGTAAGATGGAATTCTGGTCCTGTAGCTTATGGATATGCTTCTTATCAAATTACACCAGGAATTCCAGGATATGTTCCAGATGATAAAAAATGTGTAGCTTATTCTAGATATGCAAATTATGACATTTGGACTGTTGGAGCTGAAAATGGTAGAGCTGGTATAACTGTATATTTTGATGATGCTGTAGAAGGACCTATAGAAAGTCCTTGGATAGGTTCTGGTCATAATCTTAAAATATATGTAAGAGTTGGAACTTTTCCTACATTAGGTAGAGGAAAAAGAAAAAACTTTTCAAAAGATTCTGAAGTGAGAGACCCAGGTTGTAAAGAAGAAGAACCTCTAGCTCCATTATCAGAATCTCTTACAAACAGACAAATATTTAATTCTCCAGAAACATCTTTTGGACAACCGTTCTTAGGTGATGTATTAAAGCTAGAGAATGTAATGTTTGGTGGTGGTAGAGCTCACTTTGTTGAAGTGAGAGACAATGCTAAGTATAGATTATTAAGTAAAGAAGCTCAACAAGTTGCATTACAAAGTTCTTCAAACATTGCTGGAGGAGATATTGTTGCATTGTTTGCAGCTTATCAAGCTTATTTAGAAATATACATTAATGGTATAACTAGAAAAAACTATGCATACTCATTTAATTCTATAGCTAGTTACAGTTATCATTCTCCTGTATATAATAATTTAGGAATCAAACAAAGAAATCTTGATATAAAAAGATATTTAATTCCTGGATTACAAAACGTTGGTGATGATAACAATATTAATAATTACAATAGAGAAACTTCTGTCTATTTAAAAACAGATGAAGATCTTCCTTTTCCTAGTAAAACAGATTCATTATTATATTTAGGAAATTCTTTAATTGAAGATAATTCTAGATTTACAATTGGAGGAACTAATGCTTGTGCCACTCCACAAAGAGAACAAGATATTAATGTTGTTTCATATTATGGATCAATTAAAAATATTGTTCCTGGACAATGGGGTCAAATATATTCATATGAGAAAGTGGATACAGGGTTTCAAGTGATATTTTCACAATTTACTCCTACAGAATCCACTATATTTGGAGGAGATACATTCATTGGTAAATTTGCATTTAAAACAAAACTTCCTTTCTTTTTACAAAATAGAGTGAATGCTCCTGATGATTCAGATGTGTTTTATGATGCAATTGGAAACATTGCTTATCCAAAATACTGGCATTCTGCAAGAAGCGTATTACGTAATGCAACAGCTGCGAACAAGCAATTAGTAAACTTTATTTCATATAAAGCTCATAATTTTGATTGTCCTAATGATACAACACAATACACAAGTATTAATTCACCTAGTGAGTTAACTTATTATGATGGATATTTTTATATGTTTGCATATGGTGTTCCTAACTTCTATTGTGAGAGTTCTTATAATTTAGATCTTAGACAAGCATTCAATAATAGAGAAGGTGATTTCTGGCCACATGTATCTACAAGTATTCCTGATGCATGGGTGCAACAATCATTTGTTCCTATTGAGCAAGATAATACATATTATTATAATGTAACTTTCTCAAAACAAAATAAAGAAAATTCATTTACGAATCTTCCTATTGATTGGAATTCAATCTGTTCTACGTATTATCCTTTTAGAACTATTTATTCTGAAAAGCAATTTACAGATGCAGATAATAAAGTGAACAACTGGTTAATATACAGAGCTCTTTCTTTTTATGATTTTCCACAAAACTATGGAAATCTTATATCATTAGATGGTATTCAAAACAGAGCAATCCTTGCTAGGTTTGAAAATAAATCATTGATGTATAACAACTTGTTAACTATTGATACAAGTAATCCACAAGCAGCATATGTAGGTAATCCTAACATGTTTAGTGCACCTCCTATTGACTTTGCTGAAACAGATCTTGGATATGTAGGAACACAGAATAAGTTTTTATTAAAGATTCCACAAGGACAAATAACCATTGATGCTAAACGTGGGCAAATATTTCTTATACAAGGAACAGAAGCTGTAGATATGACAGCATTTGGTTCTGGTGTAAATAGATTTATGACAGACAATTTACCATTTAAAATATTAAAATATTTTCCAAATGTAGACACTGATAACAATTTTAATGGAATAGGTTTACATGGAGTGTTTGATGCTAAATTTGATAGAGTGATAATTACAAAATTAGATTATGTGCCTTTAGATGAAGATATTAAATATGACGAAGTTAATAAAGAATTTTATGTTGAAAACATAATTAATGATGTTGTTTTTAGAGATGTAGTTTATTTAGATGATGCTGAATTTTTCTGTAACAGATCATTTACAATATCATTTAATTTTAATACAAAATCTTGGGTTTCTTTCCATAGCTATGTTCCTAATTTTTATATAGCAGAAAATAACTTCTTTTATACAGGACTTAATGGATGTTGTGATTCTGTAAATGGAGAAGCTACATTTACTGCTTTAGTAGGAGAGATAAATAGAACTAAACCAACAACAACCTCCACTACAAGTGCTGCACCTATACCTTTACCAACTACTACAACAACTAGTACATTATCATTAGATTGTGAATTAGAAGGAACAATTATAGAAACATCTTGTAACATTGAAGGAGATGCTATAATAACTGTTCCTCCTACAACTACCACTACAATATGTCAAAGAGGTAATCTTTCCAGTGATAATTTATTTATAACAGGATATTCTGAAAGTTGTGATACAAATATATTAGATACAACAGGAAGTTTTGAAGATGCTTGTTTAGGAATAGAGTATTTGAATACAAATGAAGATTGGTCTTACATAAATATAGAAACAATATCTGTAGCATATAATGAATTAGAAATAGGACAAATTGTTTATCTTGATGCATATTCTACAGATTGTACATTAGTTCCTGATGGTTTTTATTTTACAGAAGAAAGTGCGTTTGATACCACTGTTTATCAAGTGGAATCAGGAGTGATTGTAGGAATTTATAATTGTGGTACAACAACTACCACTACAACATTTGTTCCTAATACATATTGTTACAATGTAACTATTTATGGTAGCGTAGTTTTAATCTGGACAGATGGATCAAATGTCACTCATTATGATAAATATTCAGATACATTTGTAACGTTATGTGCACAATACGAATCTATATCATTTGAAACAGATTCTGATGGATATATATTTATTCAAGCTTGTGGGGATGCTTGTACAGAAGTTATAGATTGTCCAACCACAACAACAACCACTACTATATAATGAAAAGAGAAATTACAATAAAGATAACACAGACAGGTCCTAATACAGGACCTTTCAGTGTTTACGATAATTATAATAATCTACTAGATGAAAATGTAAGTAGAAAACAGTTAATTAAAGGTAGGACATATCTAGTAGATACTAAAGTGACAAATGTAAGACTAGTATCAAATGGAGAATGTGGGTTTGAAAAAACCTTTCCATTAAGAGAAATTCCTTATTTAGAATATTCTAAGAGTGGATATAAACAAACTAAAACTGCTTGTTTGTGGAAACATTTAACCAACACGCAAATCTATAATTATTTTTATGGAAATATAAAACCATACGTAATAGAATATCCATTTGCTTATCAATTCCAAGATGAGATATTACAGAACGTTAAAGACTATACAAAAGCGTATGAATACATAAGAAATCCATATGAAGCATATGATAGTAATTTAAAAATTGAAACAAACGACAAATGGTTTAATAAAGCTATTCTATATAATGGACAACAGAGTTCTGGAATATTAAATCTTGTTGCAAAACCACTTCATAACTTACAAGCATATGGACAATATCCAATATACAATACAGACAGTAAAACAATCACTTATACAAAGAGTGATAACTTCTATCAGTATAATACATTCTGGGCTTTAGAGAAGAGTTCTCAGGTTCCATTATTTAGATCATCGTGTGAGTCTATGTCAATAGATAAAGAAGTGAATCAAGAGAACATGGATTATGGATTGAGAAGCTTTAAGAAAGCAACATTAAGAGCAAAAGAATTGAAAGTGAGACACATTCTTGACAACTCATCAACAGTACATTTAGTGTCTCAATTTATATTAACACCTGCACAAATATCTTATAAATAATGAGTAGTAGTGGTAAAGTAAAATGTACATGCGGATGGAGCTGGAACAAATCTGATTCTAGTAAGAAAGACATGTATGTATGTCATGAGTGTGGTAGAGATAATTCTAACAACATGAAAAATGGTGGTTGGTTAGATAGCTATGCTGATGGTGGATCTATGCAAGAACACCAAGAGAACTATAATGATAATTCTGTTTCTTTACCAGAAGGATATGTAGGTGAAGGATATAATACCAAAGGTAGAGATTATTCTCCTGCATGGGGAGGGCAGTTTGAAGATGGTGGACTTATTCCTATTGCTCAAGATGGTAGAGCTACAAGAGCTGATAGTCTTGCTGTATTTAATAATACAAAATCTATAGAAGACTATTTTAAAAAACAAGGGTATATAAAAGAAAAAGTTAAAGATTCAAAAAAATATAAAGAAAGCATAGAACGTAGTAAAAAATGGGTTGCTTCTGCTCAAAAATGGTTAAAAGAATCTAAGAATCAACCTGTTACACCTTGGTGGACTCAGGCAATGAAAGATAAAGCAATTGCAGAAGAAACAAAATATTTGAAAACTGCACAACAAAGTCTTTCTAGAAAACGTGAGGAAATTAGTCCAAAGAAATATATTAAAACATTAGAAGAATCTAGAAAAGATTTTGAAACAAAACCAAAAGGTTCAGGTAGATATGTAGACGAACAAAACAACATTGTAGAAGGAAAACCTTCTGCAGAAAATTTTTATTTACCTATAGATGAAAATAAATTTTATCAAAGAGAACAGTCTAAAGGATTTTTAGATTTAAGATCTCCAATGCCTCTTTATGATAAAAGAATTACTCCTCAAGATTTATCAGTATACAAGTCTCCTGATTCAATCAAACAAGATGAATTACTTATAAGGTCAATGAATACAACAAATAAAAAAGAACAAGATGAAATAATAAAACAATTAGACGAACTTAAATATGCAGATAATGTAGAATCATATATTTATGATCCATTGGCAGTAATGCCTTTTGACATGGTTCCTCCAGAACTACAACAAGAAAGAGTTGAAAAATATGGTTTATCAGGAGTTCCTCAAAGTGTAATTGATGCACATCCAGAATGGTTAAAAAATACAAATCAACCTGTAAAGACTGAAACTTTACAACCAAGAGTGGAAGCTATAAACTTACCACCAATGCAAAATCAAGATCCATCGTTCCCTAAACAAGAACTGGATTTGATAAGACCTATACAAGCTCCTAAGTCTTATAATGTTAATATGCAAAGATATAACATGCAAGGACCAAGTGATTACTATCAAGCTAATGAAGAAGGTGTAGATTATGAAACAGCATTAAAAGCAAAACAAGCAACTGATGCATATAACAAATCTATAGAAAAAAAATATGGAAATCCAGAAGCTTTAAAAAATCCTAAAGCTGTAGAGAGATTAAAACAATTAAGACAAGATGTACAACTTACACCTCAATATCAAATGGGTGGATCTGTATATCCAGTTAACTATGTTCCTCAAGCACAAAATGGTAAATTAACATTCTTACAACCTACTAGTGATAAACTACCAGAAGGATATAGAATTCCATATGCTGATCCTAGTTCTGAATTAGCTATGTCTATAGGAGGAGAAGATGGAGAACCATCTTATTTAATTCCTAGTTTTAAATATGGTAAACCATTATATAGTCCTATAGAAGAATTTAAAAAAACAGGAGAACATTTAGGAGGTCCTTTTAAAACATGGCAAGAAGCTGATGAGTGGGAAAGAACAGTTAGACATCCTTATGTAGAACAAGGTAAAGATATTCCTCTTCCAATAAAGACATGGGGAGAAATGGCAATGGGTGGTTCTATTCCAGGAGCTGTAGGTTTCTCATATGCACGTACAAACAATCCTGCTCCAAGCAATGGTCCTTATGCAAAGAAAACAATGGCTAGTGCTAAGAGTGGAAAAGTTATTAAAGATGACAGAGGACAATGGGCTCATCCTGGAGAGATAACAGAAATAGATTCTCCATACATAACAATGCAAGGAGTACCTTATCCTGTTCTTGGAATATCTGATGAAGGTGATACACAAATGATGTATCCAGAAGAAGAATATAAATTCAAAGGAAAGAAGGTGACAGAGTTTCCTATGGCTAAGAATGGATTAAGACAAGAACAAAAAGGTTTGGTTAATCTAGACAATCTACTTAACTTTACAAACTATAATACAAAACAACCTGGCGGATGGCTAGATAAATATTCTAAATAAAAATATTATGAAAGATCAATTTTTAAAAATAGCTGGAGTTAAAACAGAAGCAGCTTTTTACAAAAAATATAAAACTGAAGCAGAATTCTTCAAAGCTCATCCAGAAGCTAAGAAAATGGTGAAGAAAGCACAACAAGGAGCAGTGATGTCAGGCATGAGTTCTTATTTGCAAGGAATGCAAGGAATGAATAATCTTCCTAATATGCAGAACATGATGCAAGGACAGATGCAATCTCCTGGTGTTAATGCTGGAATGTTTAATGGTCCACAAGTTGACAATAGTGTATCTACAATTAATGCTTCTACATTAGCAGACAATAAGTCTGGATATGTTTCTCCTGGAGGGCCTAACACTAATGTTGAAAAAATGAATAACATTGGAAATCAAGTTAGTAAAATTGCTCCTGTGGCTGGACAACTTATTTCTGGTTATCAAAACTTAAGAGCAGGTAGAAGAGCTAAAAAAGAAGCACAGAAATGGGCAAATGTTACAGATGTTCAAGCAAGAGCAGCTGAATCTACAGATGTTGATGACTTAAGACAATACACTGAGAATGCAAGAAAGAAAGCAAATGCAATGATGCCTGAAATGACAGGTGAAGAATTCTTTCCTGTATATGGTGTAGGAACAAATGTTCTTGCTAGAAATGGTGCTAGGTTACAAGAAGGAGGAATGGTTGGTGGTAACCCAACAGAGATACAAAATACATATGAAGGAGGAAATGATATTTATTCAGATCTTGAATATGAACCATTGTATAATGTAAACCAAGTTAAATCATATAGAATGGGAGGATACCTTCCTAAAGCACAAGGTGGAGCAGAAATGTTTGATCCATCTAGTATGATGTCTTCAATGGGTGGAGCTAGTGGAGGAGGAACTCCATGGGGAGCAATTGGAGGAATGGGTTCTAGTCTTGCTGGTAATATGACAGGAAATGATGGTGGTGGACAAATTGGTGGTGCTATTGGTGGTGCTGCTGGTATGGCTATTGGTGGTCCAGCAGGACAAGCAATTGGTCAAACTGTAGGTACACTTGCTGGTGGATTACTTGATACAAACGATAGAGATCAAAGAAAAGCTGAAGCAAGAACTAAAAATAATATGAATAGAATCATGGCTTCTCAATTCAAAGATTCTGTTCATTCACAATATGGATCTTATATGAGAAATGGTGGATACATGAATCCTGAATATAATCCACAAGTGATCACAATGTTTGGAGATGTTAATGATCAAGACTTTGCTGATTTTGCACATAAAGATGAATTCAGAGCTGGTGGACATTTAAAAGCTTATAGAGAACCTAGTGAAAGAGCTATGCAAACTTATAATATGGGTGGTGAACTTCAAACGCATTGGGGTGGATATGCTGAACCTATGTCTCATAATCCTTATATGCCAGGATCTGGTGAAACAGTAGTATTTAGAGGACAATCTCATACTGACTCTGATGGAAAAGGTAACACTGGTATTGGTATTACATATGGTGAGAATCCTGTAGAAGTGGAAAGAGGAGAACCTATGTTTGAAATGCAATCTGGAGGAAATATAAATCCAGAAACAGGAGAACCAGAAAACACTGGTGTAGTATTTGGTAATATGCAAATAAATAAAAAAGTAGCAGGAGAACTTAATGATCCAGAACTTATGAAGATAGCAAATATGTATCATGGAAAGAAATTTAAAAACGTTGGAATAGATCTTTCTAAACAAGAAGTTAAACAGAATAAAATTATTTCTAAGAATACGGACATTTTAAATTCATTCAAAGTAGAAACATCTATTGATAAAGCAAAACTTGCAGGATTGCAAGCTAACATTGAAGGAGCTAAGTCTAATCTTAAAAATATAGCTAATACAAAAATAACATTAGCCAACTTTCAAAACTCAATTAATGAGGCTAAAGAAGAAATGTCTGAAAACTTTGGACAAAACATTAGTGCTGAAGATCTTGCTAAAGGATACATTAAACTTGACAAAGATCCTGTTACAATGAATGCTAAGTGGGGTGGTGATATTTTTAAGAAAGCTCAAAATGGAGATAAAGGAAAAACTTTTAAATCTGAAAGAGAAGCTGCTGCTGCAGGATATCGTAAAGGTGATGATGGTAAATATTACAGAACCATTAAAAAATATTCTACTAAAGATGAAGAAAATAAATCTGCAGATGCTCTTGGATATGTTCCTGCAGGTCAAAAACAAAGTGCATTAGGAACATGGGGTAAAGTGACACCACAACAATTTGAAGAAGCTAAGAAAGCTAATGCTTGGTATCCAGGTTGGAGTACATTTGATCCTAAGAATAAAATAGATGTATTGAATTTCCAAAGAGCATTTAATGCTAGAGCTAAATCAATGGGATCAACAGCAAAGGTAGATGAGGATGGAGCATTTGGAGAACAAACTGTAACTGCAAGAATAGATGAATCTAAAAAAACAGAACCTATAGTCACTGAAGAACAATTAACAGCAAATGTTGAAGAACCAGAGTACACTCCTATGGAAGAAGAGAAAGCTCAGTTTCCTTGGGGACTTATTAATCAAGGTTTGAGATTTCTTACACCTACAGATCAACAAGGACTTTCTCCTAATCAATTGATGGGAGAGATGTATGCTATGTCAAGTAATCAATTAGAACCTGTACAAGCAACACCATACACTCCACAATTAAGAGTTCCTTATGATATATCATTACAAGATCAGTTGAATGAAATAACTGCTGATCAAAGAAGTGCTCAAAGAATGATGGGATATAATCCTGCTGCTCAGTCTAATCTTGCTGCACAAACATATGGTGCTAAATCAAAAGTGTTAGCTGATCAGTTTAGAATGAATCAAGCTATGAAAGATCAAGTGTATTCTGGAAACATTAATACATTGAATGATGCAGAGTTAAAGAACTTGGCAATCTATGATCAACAATATCAAAGACAAGAACAAGCTAAGAGTAATACTAAAGCTACGTCACAAGCAGCTCTCAATTCTGTATCTGATAAGTATGCTAAAAATGCACTTGAGAATAGAAAACTTAGTATCTATGAGAATATGTATCCTAACTTTAGATATGGTCAAGATGGTAGAGCTCAAAATTATGGGTTACATTTCTTTGACACTACTATAGGAGGAGGAAGTAAATCATCTAGTAGAGGAGGATTAGCTGAAGGAAAAGAATTTACATATGATAAAAATGGAAACATTATAGGAGTGAAAGCTGGTAGCAAAGACTCAAGAGAAGAGGATGTTGAAGAAATAGAAAGCATTGGTAAGAATGGAAAATCTATTAAAAAAGATGGTAAGAACAGTTCAATACTAAAAGCTTTCAAAAATTTATAACTAATTTAATTATAAAGAATTAACACAGATTATTATACTCTATTGTATAATCTAATAATTCATATTATATTTGCTTAACTAATACGCTATGGCTTCATTTACAGATAAAATTCCAACTTTCAACCCTTATGTAGAGCAGCAACCTGTGGATGCAATGCTTAAAGTTGGTGTATACAAACAACAGAAATACGAAGATGGAATAAAAAAAATCCAAACTAGTATTGATAATGTTGCAGGATTAGATATTGCTAATCCTGTTCAACAACAATATTTACAATCTAAACTTAATTCTTTAGGTAATAATTTAACACTAGTTGCTGCTGGTGATTTCTCAGACTTCTCTTTAGTTAACTCTGTTAATGGGATGACTAAACAAATAGTTAAAGATGAAGACATTCAGAATGCTGTTAATTCTACAGCTAAGCTGAGAGCAGGATATAAGAAAAGAGAAGAGTTATCAAAGAAAGGATTGACAGATAAAAACAATGATGATTACTACGATCAATTTGCTCAAGAATATGTTAATAGTAAAGATTTAAAAGCTAGTTTTAGAACTGATTATGTTCCTTATACAAACATTGTTAAAAAACTACAACAAGCTCTTGTGAATGCAGGAGAAAGTTCTACAGTTGCAGAACAGTTATTTGTTACTGATCCTAATACAGGAAAACCAATGATTATAGATGGTCATTACAGATATGCTGATGCAAAAACTATTGATAAACTTGTTACAAATAGACCAGCTGTATTAGCTGCTATAGAAAATGTAATGAGTGAAGGAGATGTAAAACAACAATTAGGAATTGATGGATGGGCTACATATAGAAATACAGAGGCCACTACATTGTTGGAACCTTTGAAAATTCAATATGATGATGAAAGATCAAAACTAGAACAGCAATCTTTAGAAGCTAGTGCTATGTTAAATAGTACAAATTTATCTGATGAGCAAAAACAATTATACATTAAAACTGTTTCTGATATAGAAGCTAATCTATTAAAGAATGATAATATGTTTTTATCATTATCTCAACAAGCAGAAGATAGCCCTGAGCAATTTAAACAAAGTTATTATACTCAAGAGTTCAAACAAAGATTAATCAACCAGTTTGTTAAAGAAGATAAATCTCAAACAACTGGAGTTAATGAAGCACTTCAACAACAAAACTGGAGACAGACATTTGCATTCAATGAGAAAGTTGAAAGCAATAAAATAGCTTATCAAAATGCTCAATTAGATCTTTCTCGATCTTCAGACCAAAGAGAATGGATGAAGTTCTATGGAGACTATGAACAAGATCCTGTTACAGGAAACTGGAATAAAAAACCTGAACCAGGTAAATCTGGATCCGCTACTTATAATGCAAACAAACCTTTATTTTCAGGAGCTGCTCCTGGAGATAAAGTGAGTGCTGTTAATATTGTTCAAGAAGATATAAATACACTAAGTGAGGCTAAAAATAAACTAGCTTTTTCATTATATGCTGATATAACTAGAGCAGGTAATGATAATGCTAACGCATCAGATGAAGCTATTTATGCTAAAGTTAAACAGTATGCAAAAAAATTAAAGGTAACTCCTGAAGCATTTTTGGATAGATGGGCAACAAATATTAAAAATAAATATGATGAAGCTGGATTAACTCCACCACCTAATTTAGAAGATGATTTTAATAACTATATGGGCACCGCTTCAGTTTTAAATAATAAAAAAAATCAATACGATCAAGCTTTATTAAGTTCTAGTAGAGAAGCTGGTGTTGATAAAATATTAAATGAATTAACAAAAGATCGTTCTACATTCACTTATACTACTAGAGATAATGAAAAGTTTACAATCACTCCTGGGGATATGATAGCTATGATGAAGGATGGACAGTTAAAAATGTTAAGTCAGGGTAGTTGGGGAATTAATGCAAAAGGAAAACTTAAAATAAATTATAAAAATTTAACTGATAAACAAAACAAATTTCTTAGTAACTGGTGGTATTTAAGTCCTCAAGCAAGAGATAAAGTTCGTGAAGAAATTGCCAATTATGGAGATAAACCAAATGAGTATTATAGTGCATTAGATAAATCTGATAAGTTATTTAATGAAAAGTTATCTAAAATAGCTGGTGTATCAGATACTGTTACAGGATTTTTACCTATGGATTCTGATTCAAAATCTGCTACTGTAGGTAAAGTGGCAGCATATGTAACTGGTGGAGAAAGAAACTATGGTAAAGGAGCAGATAGAACAGCAGTGCTAAAAGCTTTAGATAATGCAAAAACTATATCTTGGAAAGGTAAGAAACCTACTAATTCTAAAGAAGACTGGATTGGTGAAATAATAGTTTCTGGTGAAGATGGAGTTCCATACACTATAACTAATGTAAATCGTAAAGATTTAACAACTTTTACAGACTCTAAATTTACAGATTACAAAGATCAACCTATACAGGATGCACTTAATATAAATGAAAAAACAAAATCTACTAATGCAATATATATGCCTAATTCACCTAATGCTTGGCGTACAGCTTACTTTAAAGGTAATCAAGTTAATCCAGAAGTAACAAAAGCAGGATGGATATATAGAGCAGATGTTGTAAAATCAAATGGAGGATATAGACTTGTTAATTATATTAAACCTCCAAATAGTCAAAATTTCATCACTGTATATGGTGCTGCAATAGCGGCTGATGAAAATATTATAGATAATACATATAAGACAACAACTCCAGCACAATTAAACGCTATGTATATAAATTATTTACATAACCAAAATAAACAATAAATTATGCCAGATCCTACAAATCCAAATTTATATGGACAACCTTATGTAAAAGGTCCAGATCCAATTAATATTGGTTCAATTAATTCAGCTCCTTTGTCAACAGGATTTCCTGGATCAAGATCAGGAAAAGCTTTGTCACAAGATGACATGATCAATCTTCAGAATCGTCAAGTAGATCCTAATGAAATTAAAGCAGATAAAACTTATTTATCTGATGTTGCATCAGATTTAACAGGTAGATATGACACTGTTATCTATGGGGCTAATAATGAAGATGCTTGGGGAGCTCAACAGTCTTGGTTAGATAAAGGTGTAAATGGTGTATTAAAAGGTACAAATCTTGCAGCTACAACTGTAGTTGGTGGATTTGCTACAGTGGGTGGTGCCATCTCTTCTATATTTACAGGAAGACTTGCTGATATATGGGACAATCCTGTTATGCAAGAAATTGATAAATGGAATGAAAAAGTAGATCAAGAATACTTACCTAACTATTATACAGACCAAGAAAAGAATGCTGAATGGTATTCTCCTGATAACTGGTGGACAGCAAACTTTTTATTTGATAAAGTGATTAAGAATTCAGGATTTGCTGTAGGTGCTATTATTTCTGGTAATATTGCTTCTAAAGCACTTAGTGCTACTGGTACTGTTATTGGAGAAGCTGCTGCAGCTAGAGCTGCTGCATTAGAAGCATCTCAAACATTTAAAGCATACGCTCCATTAATGAGAAACACTGCAAGAGCTTTTTCTTCAGGTAAGAATGCTGAAGCTGCTGCATTATTAGAAGGAGAAATTTCGTCTATTGCTGATGTTGCAGCAAAGACAAGTAGAATGGGTGAGATTGCTTTAGAGACAAATCAATTTGCAAAAATTAATGATGTAGGTAGAAGAATAGGTATAGCTGCATATTCTCAAGCTGGAGAAGCTGCATTTGAAGGAGTACAAACTTCTAATCAGTTTAGACAACAATTAATTGATCAATATAAGATGAATAACTTTGGCGTAGCACCAAGTGCTGAAGAGCTGAAGATAATAGATCAACAAACAGAGAAAGTAGGAAAAACATCTTTCCTTGCCAATATGGCACTATTAAGTGTTACAGAATATATACAACTTCCTAAGTTACTTGGAAGTTCGTATGCTGCGGAAAAACAAGCTGCAAACAGTTTATTAGGAAGAGCTGATAATGTTGTATTAAAAGATGGAAAATATGTTGCTGAAGAAGTTGCTAAAACTAAATTTGGTAAATTATATAATACAGTTAAAGGAGTAGGTAAATATGCTTTTGATCCTAAAGAGATGGGTCAAGAGATTGGTCAATATGCTATACAGGTAGGAACACAAAATTATTATAACAAAGCGTACCAAGGAAAAGAGGCTAATGTATTAGTTGATGGTGTATTATATGGTATGTTTGGTAGAGATGGATCTGGTGAAGGAGTAGGTGCTTTAGTATCTAAAGAAGGAATTGAGGGAGGTATTATTGGAGGTCTTACTGGAGCAGCTATGCAAGCTAAAGGTAATTACATGATGAGTAAAGCTACTAAATCAAACACTGCAGATTTCTTAGAATTACTTAATGGTGCTCCTACATATAAAGAAGCTTTCCAATATAAATTAGATGCTGCAAATAGAGGTGTTGTACTTCAAGAGCAACAACAAGCTGCTATTGAGGCAGGTGATAAGTTGGAAGCAAAAGATCTTAATGCTGATATGATGCATAATTACTTGGCACCACGTATCAAGTATGGTAGAATGGACATGGTTATGGATGACATTCAGGACATGAGAAAACAATCCATGAGTCCTGATGGTATGGCATCTCTTAAACAATTAGGTCTTGCAAATATGAATGACACAGCTGAGTCATTTAGTAACAAACTTGCATACTTTGAGCAAACAGCTAAGTATACAGAAGAACTATTCAAGTCTACTAACTTGAGATATTCTGGAGAAATATTAAAAGATGACGAAGGTAATCCTATATTAAACTCTAAAGGACAACCACAAAGAAAATATTCTGATCAAGTAATTGATAAAATGATTTATGCTGCTAGTAAAGTGGCAGACTATGATGTTCGTATTCCTGAAGTATCTATGCTTCCTGTATCTAAAGGAGTGGATGTACAATCTGTTTTAAATGCAGAGTTAACTGATCCACAATCTGAGGTGATTGCAGAAGCTTTAATTGGAATAGAATTATCTTCTAATATTAACAAAGCTGACATTAAACAGAATGTAATAGATGTTCTTGAAATGTCATTAAGAAGAAAAGAATATCTTAAAGAGTATAATGATCTTATTACTAACCCACAAAAATATAACGAAGAAAGACAAGAGTTTCAAACTCCTGAAGATACAAAAACAAGCAAAGAAACAATCTCTATTAAGACTAAAAAAGGTGTTAGAGATATTGAAATAGGCACTGAATACTTTTTAGGAAAAGTTGTTGATTTTGATGATAAAGGATATGAAGTATATCGTGCTCCTAGAATGGTTGTATTGGGTAGAAATGAAGATGGTACAATCAAAGTGCAAGACTCAGATGGTGTTATCCATGACTTAAAAGAATCTACATTAGAAAGATATAACCTTGGTAAGGTTGATTCTACATTAAAGAATAAGAAAGCCAAGTTCTACATGGAGAACTGGAATAATGTTTATGAGTTCAACTTTGGTAAGAAGTACGGTAAACAAAAAGGTAGAATAGAATATGATCCAGAGAATAATCAAATGCTCTTTAAATACAAAAATAAAAAAGGAGAAATAAAAGAGATTGAGGTTACAGGAGATCAATTTGTTGCTAATAAGAAGAAAGGATTTACTGAACCTATGATTAAAGCTGTAGGTCAATTAACTGCAGCACAACAAAAAGCACAAGATGAATACACTGCTGAAGAAGATCCACGTATACAAGCTAAACGTGAAGCACGTCTTGGTATATTAAATGATTTGTTTGATACATTAGCTGATAAACAAATTAAGATTGAACGAACAATTGATGCAAAACAAAAAGAAGTTGTTAAAGCAAAAGAGGAATATGAGAAGTTGACTAAAGAAATTGAAGCAGCTGAATTAGATAAACGTAGTAAGAAAGTTGATAAGTTTAAAGCTGTTACAGCAAGAGCTATCGATAATGCTATGCGTCTATCTAGAATGCAAGAGCAATTAGAAAGAGAAATTGAAGCTTTGAAACTGGATGCTGAAGAGATTGATGCTACTCTTAACTATATTACAGACATGGCTTCTAATATAGATGAGTACTCGACTAACTTCAAAGATTTCATGGATGAGTTACAAGATGAAATCATCGATCTTGAGATATTACAAGAGACAACTCAAGCACAGATCTCTACATTATCTAAGTTAGCAAGAGAGACTCAGAGAGCATTAGATGCTACTATCGACTATCTATCTAACCTTATAGCAAACTTTGAGTCTAGATATCCAAATGTTCCTAGACTTATGGGACAAGACTGGGTTGATTTCTTGAAAGCCAATCCTAACTTTCTTAAAGTGAAGCCTAATTATCGTTCAGACTTACAACTAATTGATGATATTATTGCTGAGACTGAAGATCTTGAAATAACTCCTAACGAACAAAGACTAAAAGATCTTATTGAGCACATGGATATTATGCAAGGTGCTCTTGATGATGTACAGAAAGAGATTGAGGCTAAAGAAATGATTCTTAATAAGTTCAAGCAGGTTGCTGACAAATATAAACAGCAAGAAGCAGAGAAGAAGAAATTAGAAAGTGATCAAGCTCTTCAAGCAGAATACCTAGGTACAAACAGTAAGGACGTACAAAGTTTCTTCAGTAATGAATTCTACGAAGCATCATCTAAGAAAGATGACCTTGAAGTAGTAGGATCTACTATTGCTGTTACTAGAGGTAGAGAAGGTGAGCAAATAAGAGAACATCATGCAAGAGCAAACCGTTTTGGTTTCAACATGCATAAGTTTGCAAACAAAGGTTCTATTCGTGGAATGATTGTCACTGCTGCTACAGAAGCAGAAGCTGGCATAGATGGCCTTATGAACTATTTGACTGATGAAGGAAGAGCTATAGACAGTCAAGGTAAACCTATCAATCCTAATAAGATTATTGCTCTTGTAATGGTACAAGACAATGATGATAATACATACACACTAGTTGATGAGAACGGTGTTCCTTTAACAAAAGAACAACTGGCTGATCCTACTAAACATGCTATCTTTCAAGTATTCCCTGCTGATGAATTAGAAGCTACCTATACAAGTGAAGATGGTAAGAGAGAAAGAGGTTCTATGTTCAGAAAAATGACTACTGATGGTAAACTAACTCCAGCACAAGAGTCATTAAAACAACAATATAATAAATGGAGAGCTGCTCGTTTAGCAGAAGAAACAGTTCCCACTCCACAATCTATATCTGCATCATTTGGTATTCCAGATTATGTAACATACAAAGATGATAAAGGAAAAGATGTAAGAGACTATGATGCTAGAGTGGCTGTAGAAGAAACAGGACTATTAGAAGAAGGAGCTTTACTTGAAGATCCTGTATTAATGGTTGCTACAAAAAATGAAGCTGTTACTTATGGTAGTGTGACATTTAACACTCCATTAGGTAGAGTGTTCTTAAAAGTTCCAGGTGGATTACTTAAACTAAAAAACAGAAATCTTACAGAAAATGAAGTGAATACTATATATGATGTTCTACTTCAAGTGACTAAGAATGTTGATAAAGATGGTACCACTAAGACAGCTGAAACACAGTACTTATTCAACTGGTTAAAGACTGTTGTTTATTGGGGCATTCCAAGAAACACTCAAACAAAAGAGAAAAAAAATCCTGGATACAATAGTGTATGGTTTGAGAATGTTACAGAAGGTAATGTAACCTATCCTAAATTATTCTTATCAGGACTTGGTGGTGAAGGATTTGATTTCACTGTAAATGGATTACAGAATAGTGAAAATGAAATCAAAGCTATTCTTAGAGGTATGTACAATAATGTAAACTCCACTAAGGTTAACACAGAGTCATTCAAGAAAAAATATACAGAGATTATTGGTATAGATGAAGCTGGTCAACCTATCAAAAGAGATTGGGATAACTACCAAACATATCTATTATCAGCTGAAGGGAGAACTAACGAAGAGATACCTTTAGTTACACAAGTGAGACCATTGACTGATCCTTCTGTTCCTAACAAGAAAGGAATCTATTTTACATTGGATTCTACTATTGATAGCTATGAAATTCCAGTTCCTCCTCCTGTAGTTACACAAGCTCCTACACCAGCTGCTCCTACTAAAACTGCAGCCACTGTAAGTAAAGATGCATTGGAGAAAATCAAAACAGCAATTAATACTGAAGAAAATATTGCTCCATTAATGGATAATATTTTCAAAACTATTAATGAAGCTGCATATGAAGCATGGCAAGAAACTTTAGATCAAGCACAATTACAAAGTGACTTAACTCCAATCCTTGAACCTCTAAAAGGTGATGAGGATAAGGTGATGAGTGCTGTTAGTAAATATCTTTTGAACAGATATATTGATGAGCAATTAGTTGCATTAGATAAGACTGCTCAACAAACACCTGCTCCTGCTGCTACTGTTCAACCTGGTGCTCAAAAAGAATATAATTTAGAAGGTGAAGAAAACATATACACTTGTAAGTTTGGTAAGATTCCTTTTAAGATAAATGCTCAAGAGTATATAGATTCAAAAGGAGAAAAAGGTTTCAGCATCACATTTGAAGCAGAGACAATGGCAGCACTTATGACTGAGAAAGGTCTTGATCCTAGCAATAATAAAGATCTTGATAAAGCTAGAGCTATTTTCTATGGAGCCATCTTGGCTAAAATTAGACCACAATTAGATGCATTTCAAACTAAGTCTAAGATACCTGCTTCAGATGCTCCACAAACAACATTTGTGTTAGATGGAATAGCAGAGAACACTGTTCAAATTGGAAGTCACGGTAAAATAACATTTACACTAGATGGTAAAAAGTTCAATGAGAGTGGTCAAGGATTTAATATTCAATTTGGTTCTTTTGATGGAGAAGTTTTAAATTCAGTTGCTGATGCTAAAGGTGTTTCTCCAGCAGAAGCTCAACAGTTAATTGGTAACGATATCTACATGAAGGTGCTTCAACAATTAGAAGCATTGAAGATTCCTGTTGCTCCTGCTATTGCTACACCATTTGTACCAAATGTTTCTGAAGCTGTAGAAGAAGTTTCAACTACACCATCAACTGCACAAGAAGGAATAGATTGGAAAACTGCTACATTAGAAAATCTTAAAGCAAGATTAATAAGTGGAGAATTAAAAAGTATTACAAGTGATATTGATGAACCAGGTGACACTGTAAAATTCTCTTACTATCAAGCAGAAGATAGACAATCTCAACGAACAGTTGGTGGGTTTGAAGACTTTGCTGAAGTTGATATTGTAGAAGAACCTAAAGGAAATTATTTTACAGCAGAGAACGGTTTTGGTGAAGGTGGAGTTTTTAATGAGAACGATCCTAAACTAGATAAAATAATTAATGATATAATTGATTATAATAAAGCTGCATCTACTAGTAAAGAAGTTGCACCAGTTCTTGCTGAACCAAAATCTGATAAACCAAGTAAGTTTGCTAGTAGACAAAGAGGACAAAAACCTGATGATGCTGCAATGCGGGTTGTTGTAGCTAGACAAGCTAAGAAGTTCCAAGGTGAAGATTGGAAGAAGTTAGAGAAATGGATTGGTGAGAAGTTCCCAAACATTCCTGTATACAGAGTGAAGAACATCATTCAAGCTACTAATGGTAAACAAGCTTGGGGTATGCTTCATAATGGAGCTATCTATATATACGAAAATGCTGAGGTAGGTACTGTGTACCACGAGGTATTTGAAGCTGTATGGAAAATGTTTGCTGATGCAAAAGAAAAAGAAGCCATACTTAAAGAGTTTACAAGTAGAGAAGGAACATTCGTAGATAGAGAAACTGGTAGAACAGTTGAATACAAATATGCGACAGCTCATCAAATCAAAGAAGAACTTGCTGAGGAATTCAGAGATGCTGTACTTAATGATAAATTAGGTAAATCAATTGCCTCTAAGAGTTTGATTGGTAAGTTGTTCTCTCAATTGATTGATTTCATCAAGTCATTCTTCTATGGTAAAGATGCTCAACGTAATACAAAAGAGTTATTCAACAAGATAGGTGATGGATATTACAATACATTCAATCCTTATGTATCTCAGTTAGCTTATGCTAATGTGGGTGTGATTGATATTGAAAATGCTTCAGCTGATGATTTTTCTGATTTGAGAGTAACAGGAATCCCTGCTGTTCAGTTACATGAGATAATTGACGAGATGACATTCATTACTCTTACTGATCTTATTAAGAGAAAAGAAAGCTTATTCAACATAGTTAAACCTAGACAGAAAGAGCTTTACGAAATGCTTAATGTGAGAATACTAGATGTGATTGGTCATCAAGCAGATCTTATAGAACAAGATAAGAGAGATGGTCGTCTTACTGAAGAAGAAGGTGATAAATTATACAATGACATTGGAACATTATATGACACTGTAGATGCTCAATGGGAATCTATTATTGAGAGACACAAAGAGAAGCTTAAAACATTCAATATACAGTTTGATGAGAATGATGAGCTTGACATTAATGAGTTTGAGAAAAGTAAAGAAGATCCTTTTGGAGATGCTAGAAAGATTGATTCATTCAGAAAAGCAAACGGTGCTGTTAAGTTATTACTAGGAACTCTTCCTCTTTCATACGTAAGTGTGAATGAAAAAGGAGAAAGAGAATTGAAAGTTGAAAAATCTTCTATTGGTGGTGCTATTCTTATTCCTGCTGATTCAGTGTTTATTAGATTGAAAAACAAACTTTTCGATTCTGTAAACATTGATGATATGTTGGATAGACTTAGAGAAATGGCTAAAGGAGATCCTAACTTTGAGAACTTGTACACAAGACTTACAAAATCATCTATTACTGCACCAATTGATGTTAGATCATTAGATGAGTCATCATGGCAACTTATCACTGCGTTCTGGAAATCAATGAAGAGTCAGAATGCTGATGCTATATCTGTATTCATCATGCCTGGTGGAGATGTAGTAGTTAGTGATTCAACATTAACTAGTGCAGCTAAACAAGCTAAGCGTGATATGACCAACACTATGGTTGACAAAATTAAATCTAATTCTACATTCTTCTCTTACGAACCTAAGACAGGAAGATATTATGCTACAGATAAGATTAAGTCTATGCCATTGAGTGGTTCAGACTTGACAACTTATACAGCGTTACTTAATGAATTAGGTATTGAGTTCAATATCAAAGCATTAAGTAGATTAACTGATAATCAAGCATTAGCTTTTAGAGGTGCTGTAGAAGGAATAAAAAGAGTCTTCTCTGATTTGAACGATAAAGGTAAAGCTAAAACTGATGCTGAGATTGAAAATGACGAAGCTAATGGAGAAGTTGCTAGAGGTATAGTTAGTTTAACTCCTAGAGCATTAAACATAGAAGGAAACTTATTCCAATTAGGACTTGTGCAGGCTGTTATTGAAAATAAAGAATTCGAGAGTACATACTTCAACATGAATGGAGAACGTACACAAACTTATATTGGTGTGAACGCGTTGAGTGGATTGCACAACATTCTTTCTAAACTAGATAACATCACTGAGTTATCAAGCAATCCTGCATACAAACAATACGAATATTTACGTAATGACGTATTTGCTAAAGGAAGTGTGATGATGCAGAAGATGTTCAACTTACATCCTACAAAAGGAACAGGTAAACGTATTGCTGGTACACAAGACTTAATGAAGTCTGTATACATTGATGGTATGGATAATCAAGTTCGTGGTGTAAAGAAAGAAAGTTCTAAACTTTCAGCTAAAGAGAGACTTGTTCAAGAAATCAATCTTAACTTAAATGGATACTACTTAAATCTTGTTCCTGGAGATGCTGCTATTGAATGGGCTGTTAAAATGCACAATGATTTAGCATTCGTAACTAAAGAAGAATATGCTGACAAAGATCACTATGAAATCTTTAAAAACTATTTTATATCTGAAGTGGAACTTGCTAGAGATGGACGTAATATAGTTGAGAATGAAAATAGAAAGCCAACAGACTTACGTTTCTTTAAATCTATTTTAGGTGAAGAGCTTAATAATAAAATAACAAAAGGAGCTTATAGAAAATATACAGCTGAAGAGTTGTACAATGGAAAACCTTCAGAAGGATTCAAAGGATTCAGATCTGAAATTAATGAAGCTGTAGATGAGTTCATTAAAAAAGATGCTGCAGATACAGAAGCTCTTCTTAAAAACTATGGTATTGTATACTATGGTAGCGAAGGATTAACTATTGACGATATCAAACTTGATAATGAGTTAGAATTAAATGAAAAAACTTTAAGAGACCAACTTCAAGTGTTGTCTATCAATTATATGATAGCTAACATCGAGATGCACAAGTTATTATATTCAGACCCTTATCAGTATTCTGATGAGTTGAAACGTATTAAAAACTTTAACTCTCCTAGACAAGCTCTTTTAGTAGGATCACAAGATGTAAATGCTGCTCTTAATGAAATCTATAACAAAGGATTCAAACCTGGAGATGCTGGTTACACTGATATGACATTAGATTATTTTAGAACAATCACTCTTGGAGATATATTGAGTGTTAGTGATCTTAAAGATTATGACCCATATAAAGAAACTGATGGTGGTGGATACATTATGTTAAAAGCCAATCGTGTATTTGGAATACGTTCTGGAGAATGGACTGAAGCTAATGAAGCTCAATATCGACATGATATGGCGTACGAAGATCTTGTTAGATCAGGAGCTAGTAAGAGAGAGATAGAAAAATTTGATAGAAACAGTCCTGAGGTAGCGAGTACATACACTCCTAGAAAACCTATTGTGTCTGGTAATAAAGCTAATGGTAGAGATTACAATGATGTTGTACTACATAAGTTTGCATTACTTCCTCTATCATTCAGACTACTTCACAAAATGAATCCTGACTCTAATGCTATCAAGTTGTATGACAAGATGCAGAAAGAGAACATTGACTATGCTGTTTTTGAATCAGGAAGTAAAGTGGGTGCTGAGAAGATATCTCCTTTATATGATAAAAAAGGTAAGTTCGATGAGACACCATTCGAAGATTCTAATGCTGGTATTAACATCTATGAGAAACAAGCAGTATCAAATATACCGTTTACTATTATGGGTGTACAAGCAGAAGTTCCTTCTAAAGATGCAACTTATGTAACACAAGGATCTCAGGTGACTAAACTTGCTACATTAGACTTTATGGAAGCTGGTGTGCCAATTGACTTTGATGTTAACAACGGAGATTTCAATGCTAGATTCATTAAATGGATAAAACTATCTCCTGAGCAAAAACTAAAAGAGTCTGAACTATACAAAGACATTAAGCATAACCAAGACATGTTAAATGCTAAGATAGAGTATGGATACAAATCTCTTCTTAAGAAACTTGGTATAACAAAAACTGCTGATGGATTCATAATAAGTAATATTAATAAACTAACTGACACGTTGAGAGATGAGATCTTGAAACGAGAAGTGAATGATAACATCAGTGATGCACTAAAAGGATTTAAGTCTGGAGATGTTGTATTGGAGGCTACTCCTGCATACCAACAAATCAGAAACATTCTTTACTCTATTGCTGATAAGAACGTTGTATCTCCTAAGATATCTGGAGGTATGAAGGTACAGATTCCTTCTACATTATTAGAATCAGAAAGACCTGGGCAACAAGTAGTTAAAGGTAAGAATGTTTATAGCTCTAACCTACTTAAGTTCTACACTAGAAATGAGAACGGTAAGACAATAAATGTTTGTCAGTTAATGGTGGGTAAATGGTTTAAATCAGATATGTCTGATGAGGAGCTTATTAATTATTTCAATAATGATCCAGAAGGCAAGAAAGAGTTTGAAGCTATTATGGGTGTGGCATTCCGTATTCCAACACAGAAACAAAACTCTATTGATGTATTTGAGATAGCTAAGTTCTTACCTGAAGGATATAAAGACTCAGTTGTTATTCCTTCAGAACTTGTTATGAAAGCTGGATCGGATTTTGATATTGATAAGTTGTCAATCTATTTGAAAAACATATATCCTAGCAATGACAAAAAACCTAAAGTGGTTCCTTACTTAGGTACAGGTGAAGAAGCTATTGCTAAGTTTGGTAAAATGTATGATGCTGGAGAATTTAATGAGTACTTAAACTCTAAAAAACTTCTTTCCAAAGGAGAGGCTGAAGATAGATTAATGGAAGCTATTTTCCCTGAACAATACTCAACACAAAGAGAAGATGTAATTAATGATCTTTACAGACAGTCATTAGAGAATGAATACATCCAATCATTACAGAAGTTAATTTCTAACGACCTTAACTTTGATAACTTAATTAAACCTAACTCTGCAGATGATCTTAAAGAATTAACTGATAAGATTAATGATAAACTTGGTAGAACTAAGATTGACTATGGTGCTGTAGGTAACATGTTGAGTAGAGCATTTATGACTAACTTGAGACATGCGTTTGTTACAGGTAAGTATGCAATTGGTATTGCTGCGGTGAATCAAACTAACCATTCTCAAAATCAACGTAGTCTTATTTATGTAGATCCAGTTAAAATAAAAACAACAGTTGATCCAGTAGATGCAGGATGGTTAGGTGATGGTCAAATTAACTTCAATGAGTACAACTCAGTTATGGTTAATGGAGTTAAACGTGCCACTCTATCTAAAATAAAGAGTGCTGATGACAAAACATACATCTCTGATACTATTGGACAGTTTATCGATGGATATGTGGATATCTCTAAAGGTCCTTGGATTATGGAGATGGGAGCTACTCCTAATGTAGCTTCTACATGGTTATTCTTAGTTAAGCTTGGTGTGCCTATTAACACAGTAGGTTATTTCATGAACCAACCAATCATCCGTGATTACTTGAGAACAATCCAAAACAATGGATACTCATGGTTGTTCATTGAAAAATTTGTTGATGATGTTAAATATGATTATTTAACAGAGGACAATGTTGTTGTAAATGGAATCCCTAATGAGACAGACTTGTATGATATGATGGGTAAATCTCCTGAGAAAATGAGTCCTTCAGAGTTAGCTCAACAGAATTATATATTAGATGAGTTTTTAAAATACGCTATGATGGCTAGTCATATGTTCCAAGTTACACAAGGATCTAATTTTGACACTGCAACAATCAATGATCCATATTTAGTATTCAAGAAACAAATGCAACTTGCTAAAGCACAAAGAACGATGTTTTCTTCTATAAATGAAAAGAATGAAGTGGTACCTGCTGTAGATAGTATTCTTAAGAACTCTTTTGTAGGTGAACTTGCTAATGTTATATATGGTGTACGTGATGCATTTGCTGAAATCTTAATCTCTGATAAAAAGAATGTCAGAAAGGTGATGGAACAAGTGTTAGCTCCTTATACAGAAATGAGTGATAGAGATTTTATTAAGATTTCTCAGAAAGCAGTGAATGATCTTTTTGACTGGGCTGTACAGAACGATAGAAAACTTAACAACTCAGTTAAGAAAATATTATTAGGTAACTCAACAGAAAAGAGTGCTGCTAAACAAATTATTGAATTTAGAGATAAGGTGTTAAAAGATGAAACACATCCTTTACATAACAACATGATTCTTAAATCATTACAATTGGAAAGTGGTAAAAAGATTGTATTGGATGAATATAAACTAAAAGATGGTAATGTATATCAAAGAGAAAATATAAGTCTTGAGTTATTGATGAAGTTAGGATATGCACCTAAGGAATCTAGAAAAATGATGAATATGTTTATTGCTAGTCCAGATAACATCTCTATCAAAGGTAAAGACGCTAAGGTGTATGACCAAAACATGATCATCTATGGATTCAATGAGTTAAAAGAAAAGCTTGGTGATGAGAACAAAGATCTTTATGGTAAGCTTGTTAGACTTGCTGTAATACAATCAGGACTTACAAACTCTCCTATTGCATTTACTAACCTTCTTCCTTATGATGATTTTAAAGAATTTTACAACCAAACGTTGTCTAATTTAGAAAATATCCCTAACTTAGCGGACTTTAAAACGTTAGATACAATGGAGAGAAACAACTGGAATAACACTAACGTTGTTGTATTTAAGAAAGGAAGATTGCAAGAAAGTAAAGCAACTCCTGGAAACTGGTACTACCCAGAAAGACAATTCTTAAGTAAGAAACTAGAGAAGAAGATGCTTAATGGAGAACTTCCTGAAATGGTTGTAATACCAATTCGTTCAAGAGAAGGAAGAAGTGATTTCATGACATATTCTTACGAAGGACAAATTACAAAAGCTCAAAGAATTAAGGCTAGAAGAATTGGAGATACTTCTCACGTCAATAAAGGATTATTCAAAAAGGTATACAAAATAAATGATGAAGGTAAAAGAGTTCCTTTAATACAAGAATCTACATTCAAAGGTAAAAATGGAGTTGAAAGAACCTACCTAAACTATGTATACAAAATGATTAATGCTTGGGGTGATTCATATAGAGCTCAAGAGTTTTACGGTAAAGAGTTTCCTTTGGATCCTAACTCAACAGTATCTAGACCATCTGTATTAGACAATGGATTTATGAAGGTGATGAGAGAAGTAGAAGATAGTGAAATTGAATTGGCTCTTTTAGGAACAACACCAGTGGTAGCTACAATCCAACCAACTAAAAATGTAGAAGTGGTAGACAGATATTCTGTTGCTGACGTACAAGCTAATCCAGATAAGATTTATGTATTTGGAGATAACACTCAAAGAGTTGGAATGGGTGGTCAAGCTCAAATCAGAAACAATCCTAACGCTATGGGAATAGCTACAAAAATTACTCCTTCGATGGATGAAGCTGCTTTTATGTCAGACAAAGACTTAATCAAGAACAGACAGATCATTGATGGTGACATAGCTAAAATCAAAGCAACAGGCAAAACTGTAGTGATGCCTAAAGATGGATTGGGTACAGGTTTAGCACAGCTAAAAGAAAAAGCTCCTCAGACATATGCATATTTAAAACAAAGACTTTTACAAGAGTTTGGTTTTGATAATGACAATGGAAGTATAAACAACGACCCTCAAGCTCCTGCTCCAGTGGCTGAACCAGTGGTAGAAGCACCAAGATCAACTAAAGAGCGTGTGTTAAAAGATGGTAAGTCTTATAACTTAAGTGACATTGGTATAGACATGTTGATTAAACTTGGATATAGTAATGAAGAAATTGGGAAAATATTAAAAGAAGTTAGAAAAGAAATTTGTTAATATGATAAGTTGTATAAATACTAGTTCACAAGAATGGCAGTCCTTAGTGACTGCCAGAGGTGAAAACATGGCCCACTATCTTTGGGAATTTTACGAAGGGGAAGTTCCTCAAAAAGAATATTTTCAAACTGAACATCCTGCATCAAAAGCTTCTAATGAAACAGTGGCTATGATGAAAGATGTTGCTAAGCAAATGGATTTAGATATTGTAACTTTAGAAGATTATTCTAAAGGTAATCCTGATATAGATACTAAAGGAGTCAATGGTCTTGCTGATCTTATTAAAGGAGTAATAGCTATTGCTCAAGGAATGGAAGGATACACTTTAACAGAAGAGGTGGTGCACATTGCTACAGCTATATTAGAACAAACTAATCCAAAGCTTGTTACAGAAATGATTTCTAAAATTACTAGATTTAAAATCTATGATGAAACATTAAAAGCATATAAAGGAAAGAAAGCGTATCAGTTAGCTAATGGAAAACCAGATATTAGAAAGATAAAAAAAGAAGCTGTAGATAAACTTATAGCTGAATTAATTATCAATCAATCTGAAGGCTCTACACAGTTTCCTGAACTAATGGCTGAAACAGAACGTTCTATGGTACAAAAATGGTGGGATACTATTCTTGATTTCATCAGAGGACAATATAGAAAATCTAATATAGATATCTTCCAACAAACTTCACGTAAAGTGTTATCTGCTAATGTAGGTGGAGTAGTTTCTAATATTACTAATGGTGGTATATTCTATCAAGTTAAAAACTCTATTGTAGATAAACTCTACGATACAGTTATAGATTTTAGTAATAGATTAAAAGTGGTGGATGAAACAACAGATGAGTCAGGTAAAAAAATACCAAGACATTATGTTCTTGATGATCTTCCTGAACAAATTCCTTCTGTAACAGCATCACTTAAAAAAACTCTTCCTGATAGAACTGATCTTCAGAAGTTCTTAGATGATCAGAAGAAAGACTGGGGAACTGAAATACATGATTATATATATAAATTTGTAACTAACAATCTTATAGATAAAGATGGATATAAAAGAGATGTAGCATTAACCAATACTATAGCAACTAAACTTGATCCTAAAGTTCAAACAAGAATAGAAGCATTTGCTACAGAGCTCATCAGCTCTTACAAACCAGGTACACGTTTCATATTAGAAGCTAAGGTGGTTAATCAGAGAGTGAAAGGTAAACTTGCATCTGCAGTTGATTTCATGGCTCTTGAACCTTATAAAAAAGAAGATGGAACAGATGATATTAAAGTGGATATCCTTGACTGGAAAACTACATCTGTAAACAAAAGTGTGGATGAAGATATTCACTGGGGTAAACAGAAAGACTGGAAAACTCAGATGGGTGAGTACACTAAGATTTTATATAACTATGGATTACAACCTGCTCAATTAAGAAAAGCGAGGATGATTCCATTTGTTATCAACTACAACTATGCAGTTGAAGGAAAACCTGAAAGTGGATTCTCTGCTCCTACATCTATGGAAATAGGTAAACTAAATTCATTAGAAGAAACAAATCTATACTTACTTCCAGTTCCTATTAACTCAGAGAGCACAGGTAACCCAAAAATTGATTCTCTTGTAAAATCATTGAGAGAGCAATGGGAAAAACTATATAAGAAACCAGTATCTCCTGAAGATAGATATACTAAAATCTTAGAAATCAATAAGTTAAGCACTGCTATTCGTAACTTACATGTTAGATTAAACTTCGAACCTTTAGTAACTGTAGGTAAATCATTCTTGAATAATGCAAGAACTTCATTGGATGACTTTGCTAAAATAGACTATAATACAATAAGTAAAGAAGAGTTAGATAAAAAGCTTGGAGACTTAATTGAATATGGTGTGAGTGCTGTAAAGTTTACATCAATGGATCAAGTGTTTCTTTCTGAATATACAAGAGAGGGAATGACTGATGACAATAAAAAGATATTGAAAGAACTAGAGCACATTGCTTCTATGGCAGGTCGAATGTTGAATGAGATTTCTGAATTACAAAATCAATATGCTGTACACTTAGGTATTAAAGAAGGAGTCACAACAGAAGAGACTAAAACCACTATATTGAAAGCTGAGAAAGAAATTGATGGTTTTGCTAAAACATTTTTAGAAGGATCTAAACTTTCTGCTAAGATTATTAAGCTTGCGTCAAACATGCTTATGAATGCAAATAGTCTTGTGAATATTGAGTTTTCAAGAAAAATGAAAGAGTATGAGAAACTTCTTATTCCATTAGAAAAAGAAGCTGCAGCAAGAGGAGTGAATGCATTTGACTTAATTGGTACAATGTCTCCAACAGGGTTAAACCTTATTAGAAAGTTTGACGTTGCGTTCTGGAATAAATTAAAAGATGCTAGAGAGAAACGTGATAAAGATTTCTTTTTAAAGAACATGAATATTGAGGAGTATGATAAACTTTCTAAGGCTGCAATTGATAAAGGATTGACAGATCTTGATAAAACTGTATTCTCAAATGATCAAGAAGAAGATTCATTACAACGTACTTGGAGAAAAGCTAAACTAAGAGATTCCTTAGATATACATAGTGAATACTTTGATGGATACGATAATTACAGATTCAAACAGTTATTCAGAGAAACAATGATTGAAGATGGTAAGTATTCTAAAGAGTATGAAGATCTTCGTAAAAATAAAGCTGCTCATGATGTGTGGCAATTCTTCAGCGATTTGAATGCTAAAGCTAGACAAATGGGTTACCTTGATAAACAAGGAAGTTCATTCTTTCCATTAATAGAAGCTACCATTCTTCAGAAGTTTGCACAGACAAATGATGTAACTGCTCAAGCAAAAGAATCTTTATGGACAGACTTCTATCAAACTAGAATTAATGAGGGACAAAACCTTTCTAAAATTGATCCTGAGACAGGTAAAGTGAGAAAGTCAATTCCTAAATACTTTACTCAAACAGATAAAGCTGTGAACCAATTGTCTACTGACCTTAATAAGGTGGGTGCAATGTGGGTTAAGTCTTTATTAGAATATGAAAGTTCTAAGAACTTAGAGAACACTCTTCTTACATTACATGCTGTTGAAAAATCTAAAGGAAGTCTTATAGTTGAGAATGGTGTTGTTCAGTTTACAGATGGAGAGTTGAGTGTAAATGAATCAGAAAATAAGAATGCAGATATATTACAAGTGATTATTGAAGATGGACTATACAAACTAGGACAAGATCTTGGTTCATTAGGGAATGTTGGTTTTGCTACGTTTGGAGAAAAATTTGGTAAGACAGAAGAAGAAAAAGAAGCTAAGACAGTGAATGCTAAAAAGCTTTTAAGTAATGCTGATACATTAACTAGATCTCTTGCGGTTGGTCTTAAACCTCTTATTGCTATAGCCAACTTTATGGGATACAACTTTCAAGCATTCGTTAATGGTGGAACAATGTATTCATTTGCAGAATTTCAAAAGAACAACTTAAAGGTTGTTACAGGAAAAGGTTTCACTGTAATACAAAAAGGACTTTTAGATCTTATTGTACCACTGAATGAAGATGTTACTACAGAAGAAAGAAGAAAGATAGCTAAGAAACAAGGACTTGGTAAATACCTGTCTACATGGACATTCACTGATGTGATGATGTCAACTAACTCTTTTGCTGAAAGAAGATTACAAATGGGTAATGCATTGAGTATTATCGATAACTCAATGGTTGTAGATGGTAAGATTGTGAACATAGTTCAGTACTTAAAACAACAAGATAGAAATGCTAGAAAAGAATTGTCTGAAAGCGAAAGAAAAGCTTTAGAAAAATCATTTAATGAAAGAGTTAAAGAATTAAAAGAATCTTCTTCATTAGATAGGGTGGCTACTATTGAAAATGATGAAGTGATTATTCCAGGAGTGAGTGATTCAGAGTTAGCTAAGTTTCGTACATCTATTATTGAATATGGTAGAAAGCTTAATGGTCAGATGAATGAAGACAATAAAGCTGGGTACAGAAGAGATACTATATTTAGTTCATTCATGATGTTCAAAAACTGGATGCCTAAGTTAGTTGCTGAACATACGTTAGGAATTGATAAAAATGCAGAACTTGATAAATGGGAATATGGTAGAACTAGAGCGTTTGTTAAAACTTGGCAACATGTAGGGTTTAGAAACATATCAAAAATGAGAGCTATTATAACTGGTACTGATGAAGGATTACAAATTCTTAATGAAATGCTTGAGGCTAAGAAATTAGATTACTTTAGAAAGACTGGTCAAGAATTAGAGATTACAGAAGAGGAATTCCAAGATCTTATCAGAGAACAAATAGGTAATCAAATGAAAGAACTATACTTATTGTTTGGAATGATGTCATTAGTTCTTGCAGCTAAAGCAGCTGAACCACCAGAAGATGCTACAGAAGAAGAAAAAAATAGATACAAGTGGTATCTAAAACTTGTAAATAAAGTGTCTGATGAGATTACTTTCTACTACAATCCTTTATCATTTGAAAGTATGACTAAGGGATCTGTAATTCCATCTCTTGGGCTTTTAAGTAGAGCTACACAAGTGTTTTGGTATACAGGTAGAGAAATGTATGGACAAGTTTCAGGCGATGAAGAGATGATTGAAAAATCACACCCTACTAAATACTTCTTTAATATGATTCCTGTAGCTGCACAATTTCAAAATGAATTATTACCTTACTTGTATCCAGAATTGGCTAAAGAACAAGGTATACGAGTTACTGGAGAATCAAGAAGTAGATAACGCTATATTATACCAAATATCTAACACACACGCTTTTATAATACATAATTAATATATAAATTTGCTCACATGAGAACAGCTGCAATTTGCCCAACGTGTGCCACATATGAAAATGCTAAATGCATTATATACAATGGCTCTTATTTAACTAATATACAAGCTAATCCTTTAGAAGATCTTGAGTCTATATTAGCTAAAATAAATAATAACTTGGTACCAAAAACTGGTACCACTGCTCCTACTACTTCTGCTACATATGTAGGACAGCTTTATTTGAATACAACTAATTCTATATTATACTTTGCTAAGTCAGTAGGTGCTGGATCAAATGATTGGAGTATTGTATTAACAACACCTAAAATCACTCCTCAATATTCTGATAATGCTTCTGCTATATTTGCAGGATTGAGTGTTGGTAAAATATATCGTACAGGAGATCTTTTAAAGATTGTTCACTAAGAATAATCTTTACGTAAATATATTTACCTTATGCTATATTATATCAGAAATATAATATTAGCACTTCTTTATATGAAATAAAGAATTTATATTTGTTCTTTAATTATATATGTAACCAACAAACCCACTCAACTGCGAGCTTGGGCATTTTGCGTTTAAATAAATAATATATGTAAAAATCTTTACCAGTATGGCCCAATCATTTGAACAACAAGTAGAAAAAGAATTGAAGAGCATGGATCAACGCCTATATGATCTAGAGGAAAAAATGACCTCTATAGATACAAAACTAAGTCAAGTAGTAGATGCTATCTTGGGAAACGCTCTTACTAAAACAGGAGGGTTCGTTAAGGATATAGATGATTTAAAAATAAAAATCAAAGAGCTTGAGACTAAGATTCAAAAGCAAGAAGAATTTAAAAAGAAATTCACTTGGACTATTGGTATCATTGTTGCAGCTGCTGCAGGTTTACAATATCTTGCTAACATATACAGTAAAATCAAATAACATGAGCACAAAAGAAAAGATAGATTTGTTGTTATCTAAATGGGTGAGTAGAAAACTGATGGCTTTTGTAATTGCATCAGTAGCTTTATTTACATCAAATATAGATTCAGACAATTGGACAGTGGTAGCAGCAATATATATAGGATCACAAGCAGCTACTGAAATAGCAGAACGTTTATTTAAAGCAAGAGGGAATTATGAAAAATAGATTTTACTTTATCATTATAGCATGTCTAGTGGCTATCATATTAATACAGAGAAGCTGTGATAAGATAGAAAGAGCAGGAGACACTACAGAAGTAAAAATTGATACTATCTACAAACATGTACATGATACAATAACTAAAGAAGTTACTGTTTATAAAAAACAGTATGTGCATATAAATAAACCAGAATACTATCCTGGTGAAACTATAGATACATGTAAGGCTAGATTTCAGAATCTTTTAAAAGAACATCTGGTTAGAACTATTTATTCTGACACATTGAAATTAGATAGTCTTGGTACAATAGTCATTAGAGACACAGTGTGGATAAATAAATTATATGGTAAAAGAGGATATATAAAAGACTATAAAATACCACAGGTTACAAAAACTATCACTATAACAAAGCAAGAAGAACCTAAAAGACAATTACATGTAGGTCTTAATGGTTTTGTTAATAGAAATGATATAACAGCATTCAGTCCTGGATTTATATACAAGACAAAAAAAGATCATATTTACCAAGCATCTATTGGTGTAGACTTTAATGGAACCATTACTTATGGCTTTGGTACATATTGGAAAATTAAAATCAAATAATAAATGGTAACAAGTGCACAATGCTTAAAGAAGTGGGGTGATCCTGCAATAACTACTAACGAGTTAAAATACATGGCTCTTTGGGATGTGCCCTCACATCTTGAGATAGGAGTTATACCAAAGAAGTTATATTGTAACAAATTAATGATTGGTCCATTGATGCAAGCTTTCTCTAATATAATAGATAGAGGACTTATAGATGAATTAAAAACGTGGGATGGTTGTTTCAATGTAAGAAAGAAAAGAGGTCTTAAATCGATGTCTTTGCACTCTTGGGGAATAGCTATAGATATCAATGCTGCGTGGAATGGATTAGGTAAAACACCTACAATGTCTCCTAAATTAGTAAAATGTTTTACTGATGCAGGATTTTATTGGGGTGGAAATTTTAAAAGACGTGATGGAATGCATTTTGAATTAAATAAAATATAATGGCAAAACAAACCAATACAGTAGAGAAAACATTTAAACCTAAGAAAAGTAGACCAGGTGTACATGCTAAATCTCAAACATCTTCTCTAAAAAGTTCTAAGAATTATAAGAAACTTTATAGAGGACAAGGTAGATAATCAAACTAGTTAGACTTGTTTTAACTATTTTTGTTATTTTAGTTTAATAAAAAACACTTAAACATAGTGAAAAATACTTATTTTTGTATAACAATAAAAAATTTAACTTATGGCAATACCATCTAGACAGATAGGTTGGGGAACAGACTCTAATTTATTATGGCAAATATCAAAACAATTAGAATATTTAACAAAGGTTACTGGAACTGCATCAGATGTAACAGTAATTAATGATGTATCAGATCCAGTTCCTGTAACAGGTCCTTTAACAGACGCAGAATTAAGAGCTACAGCAGTACCAATTAGTCCAAGACCTAATACAACAGGTACTAATGGAACCAGTGCTTATAAATTAATATCTCTTGCCACTACTAATGCAAATAATGTAAAAGCAAGTGGAGGCAACTTATATTCTATAATTGCAATTGGTTTAACAAGCACTGTTAGATATTTGAAATTATATAACAAAGCAAGTGCGCCAACAGTAGGAACTGATACACCAATTATGACTATCCCTATTCCTGCAAATACACAAGGAGCAGGTGTGGCTATTCCATTCTCTATGGGTGTTAATTTTTCTGCTGGAATTGCTATTGCTATTACAAGTGGTGCAGCAGACACAGATACAGGTGCTGTAGGAGCAGGAGATGTAATTGTTAATTTAACTTTCGCATAATATGTTAACATTATTAGGAGCAGGACAAGGACAAAATAGCTCGTTTGATGCAGATTATCAAGCTGTATTGACTAGAGCTGTTGCACTTGGTTATACTTTACCAAATGATTCTCAAAAAATTGTACAAAATCAGTTAGTTTTAGATTTAAAAGCAGGCGGTATTTGGTCTGAACTTGATGTTTTTTATGTTTTTGC
>Ga0181352_1000002_pt1 | contig 180524 bp, 329 predicted proteins | sample Fa13VDMLBSN_FD_130103 | JGI IMG/M metagenome (GOLD analysis project Ga0181352, IMG submission 130103) | Freshwater viral communities from Lake Michigan, USA - Fa13.VD.MLB.S.N | ecosystem: Environmental > Aquatic > Freshwater > Lake | place: USA: Michigan | collected 2013-09-23 | reverse complement strand
TAATGCTTTTGATAGAGCAAAAACAGTTAAAGAAACAGAAAATATTTTCTTAACATTAAAAGAATCTTTAATTACTGCTCCAACAAAACCATTAATAGAAAATAAAGGTAGAGCATCTAAAGCATTAGGTGGAAATACAAACCAAACACAAAAACCAGAAATATTAACAGAAGAAGTTAATTTTGTAAGTAGAATGCAAAAATTAGCAGGAATTATTTAAATAATTAAAAATGTCAAAAATAGTATCACAATTATTAGAAAGCGCTAATCCATATGAAGCCCAATTAACTGGAGCTTTGAAATTAGCAAACAAATGGAAAAGATCAGGTCTTTTACAAGGTATCGAAAATGATACAGAAAAGGCTCATATGGCCCAACTATTAGAAAATCAAGCAAAACAGTTAGTATTAGAAAGTAATACAACAAACCAAGGAGGAGCAACTTTTACAGCAGGTGCAGGTGAACAATACGCTGCAGTAGCATTACCATTAGTACGTAAAGTATTTGGTCAAATTGCTGCTAAAGAATTCGTTTCTGTTCAACCAATGTCATTACCAGCAGGTTTAATCTTCTTCTTAGATTTCCAATATGGTAACACTAAAGCTCCTTTCGCAGCAGGTGATTCATTATATGGTAAAAATAGCCAAAATAATATCTTCTCTAACGATGCAACAGGTGGTTTATATGGAGCTGGTAGATTTGGATACTCAACAAACCAATTTGCAGTAGTTTCTGCATCAGGAGTATTCTCAGGTACAACTGCATCATCATCACTTACATTAGCAGATGTTAATTACGATTCATCTTTATCTGCTTCAATCGCAGCTGGAGGAATTTATAAAATTTCAGTAGCAACTTCTTCATTAAGTGCTTTTGATGTTAATGGTGTTAGAGCGTTTGTAGTATCAGGTTCAGGTGTTAATCCAGCTAATTTATTACAAAACTTCACAAGATTAACAGCAGCAGGTACTGTAGATTTCTATTATACTGGTTCTGCTCCAACATTAACAGCAGCTTCAGTATTGTATAATAAACAAACTAAAGATAATAACAGAGGTGATTTTGAAGATTCAACAGCTGGTACATTCTCGATTCCTAATGCTGCTTCAGCAACAGATATCGTAATTCCAGAATTCAATATTCAAATGAAATCTGATACAATTGCTGCTAAAACTAAAAAATTAAAAGCAAGCTGGACACCAGAATTCTCTCAAGATCTTAATGCATTCCAATCAATTGATGCAGAAGCAGAAGTTACAAGTTTAATGTCAGAATATATCTCATTAGAGATTGATATGGAGATATTAGATATGTTAATCCAAAATGCTCCTACAACAGAATATTGGTCAGCAAAAGTAGGTCAAGATTTCACTAATGGTGCGTTTACTAACGTAAATAATGCTGGTTTATATTATACTAAAATGTCTTGGTTCCAAACATTGGGTATTAAAATGCAAAAAATCTCAAATGCTATTCACCAAAAGACTTTAAGAGGTGGAGCTAATTTCATGGTTGTTTCTCCAACAGTAGCTACTGTATTAGAATCAATTCCTGGATTTGCTGCAGATACAGATGGAGATGCAGCTAAAATGTCATATGCATTTGGTGTACAAAAAGTAGGTATGATTAATTCTCGTTATAAAGTATACAAAAATCCATATATGACAGAGAATATCATTTTAATGGGATTCAGAGGTAACCAATTCCTAGAAACAGGTGCGGTTTATGCTCCATATATTCCTGTAATGACTACTCCATTAGTGTACGATCCAGAAACATTTACTCCAAGAAAAGGTATAATGACAAGATACGCTAAGAAAATGGTAAGACCAGAGTTTTACGCAAAAATTGTTGTTGCTGATTTAGATTCAATCTAAGAGTAAAATATATAGATCCTTTAAGAGGGCTTGGTTTATCCAAGCCCTTTTTGTATTTTATGAATATAATAATTCATATTATAATATTTATATTAAATTAATTAATTTAAAATTATGTCATCAAAACCACACACAGATCCTATTCATGTACAACAATCAAAGCCAAAGGGAGAAATTAGATTTAAAATTCCATTGAATGAAGAACAAAAGGAAGCTAAAAAAGTAATACTAGATACTCCTGTAACTTTAATAAAAGGAATGGCTGGATCAGGAAAAACATTACTTGCTTGCCAAATTGCTTTAGATTTGATTTTTAAAAAGGATATGGAAAAGTTAATAATTACTAGACCAACTGTATCAAAGGAAGATATAGGATTTTTACCTGGAGATTTAAAAGAAAAAATGGATCCTTGGCTAGCTCCAATTTATGCTAATTTACATATTTTATATGATAAAGAAAAAATAGAAAAATTAATTAATGACGGAATAATTGAAATAGTTCCATTCGCCTTTATGAGAGGAAGAACATTCCCTAATTCATTCGTTGTTGTAGATGAATGTCAAAACATTACTCATGCTCAAACAGAAATGATATTAGGTAGATTAGGTAAGGGAGGAAAGATGACTTTTTGTGGAGATTTATCGCAAGTTGATTTAAAAAGTAAAAAAGATTCGGGAATCTCCTTTTTTAATAGATTAGAAGAAAAATCAAAATACGTTAAAGTTATTACATTAAAGAAAAATCATAGACATGAAGCTGTTGAAGATATTCTAAAAATATACGAAGAATTCAGAGACTAATATATTTATAGCTATAAAATATAATTACGATAATGATAGGTATTTATAAAATTACTTCTCCAACTAATAAAATTTATATAGGTCAATCAACTAATATTACAGATCGTTGGAAGAGGTATTATAAATTAAATCATTGTCGTAATCAAATTAAATTATATAATTCCTTAAAAAAACATGGCTTTAAAAATCATATTTTTGAAATTATTGAAGAATGTAATTGGGAAGAATTAAATATTAGAGAGCGTATTGGCAAGATTATTATGATGTAATAGGTTCTAATGGTTTAAATTGTATTTTAACTAAGACAGATAAATTATCTAGAATAACATCATTAGAAACCAGAAATAAAAAATCCAAATCTTTAATGAAACCTATCTTCCAATATGATTTGGATGGTAATTTTATAAGAGAATGGCCTTCTATAAAAGAAGCAGAGCAACAATTAAAAATAACAGGGATTTCATTTAATGTAAATGGAATAATTAATTATGTTGGTAATTACATATTTAAATATAAAAAAGATAATTATTTTACTATAGAAATAAATAACCTACTTAGAGGTAAAAATAAAATCATACAATACTCTACAGATAATATATTTATTCAAGAATACAGCTCTATAAAAGAAGCTATAGAAATAACAAAAATAAAAACAATATATAAATGTTTATCTGGACAAAATAAAACGTCTGGAGGATATATATTTAAATATAAAAATAATGGCATCATCAGTAGTTTGGGATAATAACCCACAATTTATATCAGGAACTTCAACACCATTTGGATTTTACGATTCAGATGCTCTGTTCCAAATGGACGCCCTAAAAGTAGCACGTTTTTGTGCTACTCGTTTAGGGTATCCTTCTATGGATGTTGAAATGAATGCTGACCAATTTTTTGCTTGTTTTGAAGAAGCAGTAACTACATATGGGAATGAAGTATACCTTTATCAAATAAGAAATAACTATTTATCACTAGAGGCTTCATCTACGAGTTCAATAATTAATAATTCAGTTATTAACCCTAGTATATCTAATATAATAAGAATAGCATCTGATTATGGTTCAGAAGTTGGAGTTGGTGGTAATGTTACTTTTTATAGTGGTACAATTAACTTAACTGCAGGATTACAAGATTATGATTTAACTTTATGGGCTTCATCTTCAGCTTCATTATTACCTGGAGATAGCATTGAAATTAAACAAGTATTTTATGAAAATATTCCTGCTATACTTAGATATTTTGATCCATATGCAGGAACAGGATATGGTACGCAACAATTATTAGATTCTTTTGGATTTGGTACTCAATCTCCTGCTATTAATTTTATGTTAATGCCACTAAATTTTGATGTATCTGTATTACAGGCTATTGAAATGAATGATATGATTAGAAAATCAGGATTTTCATTTGAAATTATAAACAACCATTTAAAAATATTCCCAATACCTACAAGAGACTATCCACTACATTTTAGATATGTTAAAAATAGTGAAAAAAATTATGTAACATATCCTAGTGGTTCATCTACAGCAGGAGACGGATTAGTAACGAATATTTCTAACGTACCATATAAAAATCCGATATATACACAAATAAATGGACCTGGAAGATATTGGATATTTGAATACACTTTAGCCTTAGCCAAAGAATTATTAGCATTTATTAGAGGAAAATATACCTCTATTAATATACCAGGAGATATAATAACATTAAATCAATCAGATTTATTAGCAACTTCAGATAGAGAAAAAGTAGCATTAATTGATAAATTGAGAAATGATTTAGAAGAAACTTCTCGTAAATCTCAATTACAGAGAAGAAGTGATGAAAATCAATCAATGCAAAATATTATCCAAGGATTTCCAATGATGATATATATAGGATAATAGAATATAAAGAATTAGATAATGGCAGCATTTTTCGCACGTAGTAGGGATGTAGATTTTATGTTAAATATTAACAAAGAGCTTGTTGGACAAGTAATTGAACAAAAAGTAGGGTATTATTCTTGTAATATAGAAGAAACCGATACAAATATTTATGGTGAATCTTTACATAAAACTTTCAGTGGACCTGTTTTAATTAACTGTTTAATTGAAAGAGGAAATTATTCTACAAAAGATGGAGAAGAAGGTCAAGATAGATTTAGACCATTAGTAGTAAGGTTCTTAAAATATCATCTTAAAGTTGCTGGAGTAGTTCCTATGATAGGTGATATAATGTTATGGAATGAAGAATATTTTGAAATTGATAATGTAGATGAAAATCAATTAATAACAGGTAGAGATTTAGAATATGCATATAAAGATGGAGATGGGGTAGAGGATACAGGAGCATCTTGGTCTATAATAGTAACAGCCCACTATACTCGAGAAGAGAAACTTGGGATAAGAGAAACAAGAATATAATATGGGAATTTTAAGAAAATTATTAGGAGAAGATGTAAGGGATTTTAAAATAGGACAAACATCGGAAAAAGGAGGAAGAAAAACTACTGTAACTGATATTGATCCTGAAACTCAATCTGTAACTTGGAGTGTAAAAAAAGATATTGGAGATGAGGAAATATATAAAAATTTAAGTGATTTAATTTCCAAATTTGAAAAAGTTCAAACAAAAGATTTCCATTCAAGACCTAAATTAATACAATTAATTAAAGATTTAAAAACAATAAGAAATAAATTTTCTAGAACTGTTCAAAAATAATGCCAAAAAATAATAAACCTACTCCAATTAATAAAGAGAAGTTTTTAAATAACTTACAAGAATCATATAATATTCCAGAGCAAGACTTACAGCCCTATTCTAATAAAAAAGAACATCCTGAAGCTACAGAACCTGGAAAACCTGATTTTAATAGAGCACATGAAATTTCTCTAAAAGGTGATACCACCAAGGAAATAAAAATTTCTTTAGAGAATCATGATGATACTATATTGTATTATATTAAGAATACTATTAAACCTACCGTAGAGATCAACGGTAATCAACGAGAAGTTCCTATTATCTACGGATCCCCTGAAAGATGGAAGTCTATTCAAAAAGACGGTTTTTATCGCGATAAAAATAATAAGGCCCAAATACCTTTAATAATTCTAAAACGAGAATCATTTGAAAAAAATAGAAGTATTGGAAATAAATTAGATGGTAATAAGGTTAACAATGTGCAATATTTTAAAACAGGATACTCTAAAAGAAATATATATGATAACTTTTCAGTAATAAACAATATTAAACCTGCTCAAGAATATCAAATAGGTATTATTCCTGATTATATTACAATAACATATAAACTAACTATATATACTGATTATGTAGAACATATGAATTCATTAATAGAATCATTTGAATTTGCTTCTGATTCATATTGGGGGGATAAGGAAAGATTTTTATTTAAATCAAGTATAACATCATATCCTACTCCTGTTATAGTAGAAAGTGGTGCTGATAGAGCCTCTCGTTCTGATTTAACTTTAATAGTTAATGGTTATATTATACCTAAAGCTATTAATGTAGATATAGCTTCACCAACATTAAAATCTTATAATGTAACAAAGGTAATAATTAAAGAATCTAATTAATGATAAAAATAACAGAAATAAGTGACTATTTATTTAAAATTGGAGAATTTACTTATATTAGAGGAGATTATTATGTTGAATATAGTAATTTATCAAGTATAAATGATGGAATTAATTTAAAAAATAAATATACCCAAGATACTATATTTGATAGGTTTATGGCTTATTCTGAATTTGTTGATTTTAAGGATGATCCATTTATTTCTATAGAACAATTAAGTAGTTATATTAATGGAGTTATTTTTAAATCATATGGAGGTGGGACTATACCTGATAATTTAGCTACTACTGGTTCTAATAATTTTACAGGAAATCAGATAATTACTGGTTCTTTAATTGTAACTAATGGAATTACAGGTTCTTTATATGGGACTTCATCTTATTCAAATATTTCTTTAAGTTCTTCATTTTCTATTTCATCTTCTAATGCTGATTTATTAGATGGACAACATGGTTTATATTATTTAGATAGAATAAATCATACAGGAACCCAAAGTATAGCTACTATAAGTGGTTTACAGACAAATTTAAATAATTTATCAAGTAGTATAGGTAATGCAACATCTTCAATTAATATTATAAATGCAGGTTTATTATTAAAACAAGATAAAACCATATTTGCAACAGGATCATTAATTGATTTTGTTTCCCCTAAAATATATAATACACCTACATCTCCAACAACTTCAAGTATTACAAATAATTTAACAGGTTCTATATTAGGAATTGTTCAAAAAATATATCATAATAATGGTACTATTCCTACATTTCCCTCTGGATGGGTTTTATTAGGAAGTACTACATATGCTACTGGAGAATTAAATATTATTTATGCTGAATGGTCAACTGGTTCTAGAGTAGAATATTGGATAACTCAAGAAAATTAAATATGAGTAAATATTATAGAACTATATTATCTTCATCTACAGTAAGTTATGAACCTGAATTACAAGCAGTTTTTAATTTTGCTACATTACATGGTATAACTATTCCAAATGCTACAGTAAGGAATATACTTAATCAAAAAATGATAGCAATGAAAGCTGGAAACTTTTGGACAAATATAGATAGTTATTTTAATTTTTGTTATAATGACATTAGTTTAGTACAATTTGGATTAATAGATTGGAAACGATTAGCTTTAGGAAGTTTTAATGGAGGATTAACATATACGGTTAATGGAATAGTAGGAGATGGATCTAGTGGATATTTTGATACTACTTTTAACCCAACTTTACATGGTGTTAAATATACATTAACTGATGCGTCAAAAGGGTTTGTAAGAGCTGTTTCTCCAAATATGGGGGCAAATCCACATTTAATGGGTATTTCTACTTCAACAAGCTCCGAATCAATAAGATCATCAGCAACAACAATACAATCAATAAACGCAGGTGGTAATCAAATAAATGCATCTGTAACATTATCAGGAACAGGATTAATATCAGCAAATAGGAGTAATAATGATGTAATTTTTTATAAAAGTAATGTACAATTTTCTAGAACTGGAATCTATACATCTTTAGTAAATACAAATTTTCATTTATTAAGAGGAGGTACATCTTTTTGTCCATATTGTCTTAGTTCTACATGGTTTGGTGCGTATTTATCTCAAACTATAAATGAAAACTATAGAGTTTTATATAATAATTATTTAATCTCAATAGGATTAAGTGCAATAGCATAACAAAATAAAGAACATGAATAAAATAGAAGAAAAAGAATTAGAACAATTAAAAGAATTAAAACAAAGAACCCAAAAAATGTTATTTAGTTTAGGGGAAATATCTTATAATAAAATATTATTAGCTCAACAGAAAGAAAATATTAAAATTGAGTTAAAAAATATAGATAGTGAAGAAAAAACTTTGAAAGAATTCTTAATTCAAAAATATGGGGATAATTTAAATATAAATCTGGAGACAGGAGAATATTAATATTTATACCCAAAGTATAAGAAATGACTAAAATATCAAAATCTGGAATAGCTCCTCACCAACAAATAAAGGCAGAACACCTGACTCGTATAATAGATGCCCTAATTGGGGAATCTCCAAATACACAAATAGAAATATCAGGTTCAGTTACTGCATCATATTTTATTGGAGATGGTTCACAATTAACAAATTTACCTTTTCCATCAGGTTCGGGTTCTGTTACGAATCAAGATAACATATTAATAGTAAAAAGATTTAATTTACCTACAGGAACTGTAGGTATAAGACAACCTCATAATTTAATAAATAATAGTCCATCGTTTATTTTGACAGAGTCTCAATCTATGATGGTCACTGCAGTACAAAGAAAAAATTTACAAGAACCTTCATTTATCCAAAAATTTATGTATATAAATAAGGGTAAAGGTACTTATGGAACTGGTAGTACTGTTACAGATATAAATGACTATGAAGTAGTATTTTCAAATCAAGTTTCTTCTCAAGACTATGAAGAATTTGAATCTACCCAAATAATAGATTTGGGATGGAATATTACAGGAACTACAATATATAGCTATGTAAATGCTTTAAACCCATCAATTACTTTCCAATCTCAATCTATGGGATATGTAATAACAAAAGTTATTAATAGTGGTAGTAATGAGAGTTATTTATTTTTAGGGGAAGGAGGAGTATATGGATCTGGTTCTTCACAAACAACAGGTAGTGATTTCCAACTATTACAAGATAACCCATCTTCTGTTCCAGATGTTTCTGCTACTATTTCTGGTATAGTAAATAATATACCTTTACAAGAATTAGGAGGAGTAGACAAAACTATTAATGGTATTAGGATAGGTAAAGGAAGTGGTAGTTTAAGTAGTAACACTGCATTTGGATCAGGATCATTAAGAGTAACAACAGGTAATTTTAATGATGCTTTTGGTGCAGGAGCATTAACTAGTAATACATCAGGACAAGCTAATACAGCTTTAGGTAGTTTTTCATTATTTGCTAATACTACTGGAGCATTTAATACTGCTGTAGGAGGTAACGCATTAGCGGCAAATACAACAGGTATGCAAAATGCTGCATTAGGACAATCAGCATTAGCTGGAAATATAATTGGTGGAAGAAATGTAGCCATGGGGGTAGCATCTCAATTAAGTAATGTTTCTGGAAGTTTTAATACAGCTGCAGGTAATAACACATTAAGATTAAATGTATCGGGTTCAAGAAATACAGTTTTAGGAGCTAATGCAGGATCTAATGTTAGAGGTTCAAATAATGTTTTAATTGGAGGAGATAGTACCTCTGATACTACAGGAATTTCTACAGGAAATGATAATATTCTTGTTGGTAGAACAGTAACAGGTATCACTACTGGAAGTTTTAATACAGTATTAGGTAAACCAACAGGATTAAACGCAGGAACATCAAACCATATTATAATAGCTGATGGTTCTGGTTCTATTGGATTTATAAAAAATAATTTAGGAGAAATAACCTCTCCAAATTTAACAAAAGCTTTAATATTAAGTGGTGGTTCAAGATCATTAGCCACTAATGAATTTGTGATGGATGCAATAGCATCAGGTTCTTCATCTTCTTCAGCTACATTACAAAATGTAGTAGACCAAGATTCTAATTATTATAAAGAATTACCTGGGGGAACAGGAAGTGCTGGTTTCTTTAGTAATGAAAATAGTAGTTTTAGTTTTTTTGTTGGATTAGGTGAAGATGACCAAGAATTTTCTGGAGATATAGTAATATTACCAGGTTCTTCTGCTATTGAATCTTTTTATAGTGGAACTAGAAGTACTGTTAGTGTAACAGATAGACCAAGAATATTATATACTCCATATGGGGGCAATACAAATGAATACTTAGTACCTTCTTCTCCACTTACAAGTAGTAATATACTTCCTACATCAATAAATGGTTTATATGCAGGAGAAGATGGAAATATAGGAGTATCTTTAGGATCTGTATTAGAAGAAGATGCTAGTATATCTGAGAATACTCAAGCTACTATAGCATTTGATAAATTCTTCTTAATATCTGGAGATGTTGAAGATTCAGGATTAATTACTATTTCAAACTTATCAAGTAGTGTACAAGAAAGAATTAATCTAGGAATAAGAGATGATTTTAATCAATTAAAATCAGGTCTTCAAGTATTTAATGATAGAATAATATTAAAAGATAATAATGGAATAGGTATACAATATGATGGAGATTATAGTGAATCTTTTACTTCTGAAAGTTTAGTTACTAATAGATTTGTTCAACAAGCTATTACAGGATCTAGACCATATAATGTATATACAGCATTATTATCTCAAACAGGTACTGATGATCCTACTGCTATTGAATTAGAAAATACTATAGGAACTATAAGTATTACCAGAGATGCTAGTGGTAGTTATAGATTAGGATCTGATAACAAATTTACAAATAATAAAACATTAGTATTCCTTCAAAATTATTTGTTTCTTAATAAACATATAGCTCATATTGGTACAACAACTGCAGAAGTCTCTATAATTACCGAAAATATAGGTAATTTAGAAGATGATATTTTATCAGGTACTCCAATAGAAATACGAGTTTATAATTAATTTAAATTTTATAAAAAGTAATTAATATTTATACCTAAATATAATAATATAAAAAATGGCTGAAACACTTTTATCTCCTGGGGTATTAACTAGAGAGAATAATAACTCACAAATCACACAAGGTCCACAGGTAGCTGGTGCTGCTATAGTGGGACCTACAGTTAAAGGACCTGTAAATGTACCTACACTTACAACTTCATATAGCGATTACTTATCTAAATTTGGAGGAGCATTTAATAGTGGTTCTACAACAAATGAATATTTAACATCAGTATCTGCTTATAATTATTTCCAACAAGGAGGAGATTCATTATTAGTAACAAGAGTAGTATCAGGAGCTTTTGCACCTGCAACATCGACTCCTATATTAAATAGTTTATTAAGTTCTTCATTAGTATTAGAAACATTATCAGCAGGAAATATAATGAATAGTTCAGGCTCTGAATTGAATAATGGAGCTTTAGTTAGTGGGACTGTAGATAATATAAGATGGGAAATTCCATCAGTAAATATAGCTAATGGTACTTTCAATTTATTAATAAGAAGTGGAAATGATAATAGTACTACAAAAACTATTTTAGAATCTTGGACAAATTTATCATTAGATCCAAATAGCACTAATTATGTAGAAGCTATAATTGGTAATCAAGCTACTACATTAACTAATGGATTTTTAGATACTGTTGGTGATTATACTAATAAAAGTAGATATATTAGAGTTAAACAAGTATTATCTCCAACTTTAAACTATTTTGATAATAATGGAACTGCATTAACTCAATATACTGCTTCTATTCCAGTAGTAGCTAGTGGTACTTTTAATGGAGCTACAGGAAATTTATCCGCAGTTGATGGATTAACTGCAAACGATTATACAGGTTCATTGAATTTATTGGCAAATCCATTAGAATTTAGATATAATGTAATTAGTGTACCTGGTTTAAATCAAGCAAACCATAGTGCAGCTATTTCATTATTATTATCTAATACACAAGATAGAGGAGATGCTATAGCTATTATTGATTTAGCTGGAAAAGGAGCTAATGTATCAACAGTAATAGCAGAAGCAGCAGAAATTGATAACTCATATGCAGCAGCATATTATCCATATTTACAAGTAAATTCTCCAAATACTGGAAAATTATCATGGGTTCCACCTTCAACAATAATTCCATCAGTATATGCTTATAATGATAGAATAGCTGCACCATGGTTTGCTCCTGCAGGTTTTAAAAGAGGAGGAATTTCAATTGTTCAAACAGAAAGAAAATTAAAACCATCTGATAAAGATGCTTTGTATCAAGGTAAAGTTAACGCTATTGCTAGTTTCCCAGGACAAGGAAATGTAGTTTATGGACAAAAAACATTAATAGCAAAACCATCAGCTCTTGATAGAGTTAATGTAAGAAGATGTTTAATTGAATTAAAAGGGTATATAGGTCAAGTAGGAAATACACTTGTATTTGAGAATAATTTAGAATCTACTAGAAATAGTTTCTTATCTAGAGTTAGACCATATCTTGACTCTGTTCAACAAAGAGGAGGATTATATGCTTATAAAGTAGTAATGGAGGATGCTAATAATGATCCTACAGTTATTGATAGAAATCAATTAGTAGGACAAATTTATATTCAACCAGCTAAAACAATAGAATTTGTTATATTAGACTTTAATGTTTCTCCAACAGGAACAACTTTCTAATAAAAAGGTTAAAACCCTCAATGAGGGTTTTTTCTTTATATATTTATTAATATAAATAATTAACAAGAAATAATGGCAGTATTAGATACAAATACAATGATGTTTACCGCTTATGAACCAAAAACTCCTAATAGATTTTTGTTTTATGTTGATGGTATTCCTGCATATATAATTAATAAAGCTCAAACTCCTTCATTTGATGCTGGAGAAATTACACTAGAACATATTAATGTTTATCGTAAAATTAAAGGTAAAGTAAGATGGCAAGACGTTACATTACAAATGTACGACCCAATTACCCCTTCTGGTACACAAGCTGTAATGGAATGGTTTAGACTATCTCACGAATCAGTAACAGGTAGAGATGGATATTCAGATTTTTATAAAAAAGATTGTTCTATGGTAATATTAGGACCTGTAGGGGATATTGTAGGAGAATGGATATTAAAAGGAGCATTTATTAAAAATTCTAATTTTGGTGAATATGATTGGTCTAATGGAGACTCTGCTATTCAAATTAATGTTACTCTTGGAATGGATTACGCAATATCAAATTTCTGATATTTCATAAATTTTATAATAAGCCCAATCGAAAGATTGGGCTTTCTTTTTTTCTTATATATTTATATACAACAACAAATAATAAATTATGTCTGAACAAAAATTTACGATCCCCACAGAATTAGTGGAACTTCCTTCAAGAGGATTAATTTATCCAGAAGATCATCCTCTTTCATCTGGAGTAGTTGAAATGAAATATATGACAGCTAAAGAAGAAGATATTTTAACCAATCAAAATTATATTAATGGAGGTACAGTATTTTATAAAGTAATAGAATCATTATTAGTTAATAAAGTAGAATTGGATGATATTATAATTGGAGATTTTAATGCATTATTAATAGCATCTCGTATTTTAGGATATGGAAAAGATTATATATTTAAAACTACTGATGGAAAAGGTAAAATAATTGAAAAAACAATTGATTTAACTACATTAAAAGATAAGATACTAAAAGAAGAAGACATGATCGAAATTAGGGTAAATGAATTTAAATATGAATTACCTTTTTCTAAAAATACAGTAACATATAAATTATTAACTAATGGAGATCAGAAAAAAATAGATAAAGAATTGGAAGGATTGGCAAAATTATTTCCAAATGGTACTCCACCAACATCATCAACAAGGTTAAAATTCCAAATTACTTCAATAAATGGGGATAGAACCTCGGGTTCTATTAGAGAATTTGTTGATAAAGGATTATTAGCTAAGGAAGCAATTGCTTTAAGAAATGAAATGAAAAGAGTATCACCAGATGTTGAATTAGTTTATTTTGAAGAGGGTGATGTGGAGGGCACACCATTTCCAATTTCTCTTAACTTTTTTTGGCCTGAGTCAAAATTATAGAGTAAAATTATTTGATGAAATACATGAGATTGTTTTTCATGGTAATAATTATGATTGGGGGACAGTTTATAATATGCCTATTTGGTTGAGAAAATTAACCTATAAAAAAATTGAGAAATTTTATCAAGATAAAAATGATGCTATAGATAAACAAAATAATATGATAACTGCTAAAAATGTAAAAGATATAGCTAAACCACCTACAACAACTAATACATATACTACTAAAGTCCCTAAAAAATAGGGGCTTTTTTTATATTTATTAATATAAAATATAATAAATGGCCAATTTAGACGAATTAGAATTACAAAATCAACTTCTATCTGAACAACTAGAAGCTAATCGTATCAATACTGATATTATTAGGGAACAAGTATCTCTAGCAAAACAGTTATCTGATATGGCCAAAATATCTGGGGAGCAAGCTTTAAGAATTAACAGATCTAATAGAGAATTAACTAATTTAAATAAACAATTAGTTGATCAAGCAACTCAAAGAGAAAAACTAACTCGTTCCCAAAGAGAAATTGAAAAAGATTTAACTAAAGCATTAAATATTACCAAATCTTTAGATACAGAAATTCTTCAATTGAGAGAAAAGGCATTATTAGTATCAGGAAGAGAAAGAGCTATATTATTAGATATAGTTAATGGTTTAGAAGAACAAAGAAATATGAATCAAGAGAATATTACTTCTCTTGAAATGGAATTATCTTTATCTAATAAAATTAATTCTGCTTTTGGTATTGGGGGAATGTTTTTGAAAGGATGGAGTGCTACTTTAAAAAAAATAGGTATAGATACTAATGATATTGCAGAAACTACAAGAGAAGAAATATCTGATTTAGAGGCTCAAGGAAAATTAAGAGATGGTTTTGCTGGTAAATTACAAGGATTAGGGGTTATAGGAAAAAATGTAGGGAAAGCTTTATTAGGTGCAATAAAAGATCCACTTGTTATAGGAGGTTTTTTATTAACTCAATTAACTCAAGCATTTCTTAAATTAGATGATTTAGCAGGTGAAACTGCTAAAACTTTCGGTACATCATTTGATGAAGCATCTAAAATAAACGAAAGATTAACTGATATTGCAGCATCTTCTAATAATATTTTTATTAATACTAAATCATTAGTAAAGGCACAAAATGAATTAAATGTTTCATTAGGTACTAATGTTGCTTTAAGTGGAGAGTTATTAACTAATTACGTTGAATTAACAGTACAAGCTGGATATTCTGTAGAAGCTGTTACTACATTAAGTAAACTATCAGGTGCCACAAATAAAACACTTAAAGAAATATCTGCCCAATATTTAGGACAAATAAAATCATTAAGTTTACAAAATAATTTAGCAATTAATGGTAAAGCATTACTTAATGATATTAATAATACTTCTAAAGCTTTATTAGCTACATATTCCCAAAATCCTGCAAAATTAGCAGAAGCTGCATTTGAAGCTAAAAAATTAGGTACTAATATAAAAGAAGTTGAAGGAATAGCTAAATCTTTACTTGATATAGAAAGTTCTATTGCATCAGAATTTGAAGCTGAGGTAATAACTGGAAGAATGTTAAATTTAGAAAGAGCTAGATATTATGCTTTAACTAATGATATAGCAGGTTTATCTAAAGAAATTACAAAACAAGGTATTGATCTAACTAAATGGGGTGGTTTAAATGCTATACAACAAGAATCTATAGCTAAAGCTATAGGATTAAGTAAAGATCAAATGGGTGAAATGTTAATTGAACAACAAGCCCTAGCAAAATTAGGTTACCAAGATAATGAAGAAAATAGAAAAAAATTAGCGAATTTAAAAGCACAAGGATTTAATCTATCTTCAATAGCAGATTTAGGTAAAGAAGAATTAGATAGACAAACAAAATCTGCTAATATACAAGAAAGATTTTTAGCATTAACAGAAAAACTGAAAGAATCTTTCGTAGCATTAGCTGAACCTGTAATGGCTTTTGTATCTCCATTAATAGATTTAGTATCATTTGTTCTAACTCCTATTGCTAATGCATTTAATGGTATTAAAGATATAATTAGTGCTATTACTGATCCTACTAAATCTTTACATGATACTTTAGTAGAAATGGGACCTGTTACAGCAGGTATAGCAGGTGCATTAACTGCTGCAGGAGTTGCAGTAACAGCATCTTTAGTACCTGGTTTAATAAGAGCAGCAATTGCTGCAGCCATGGCTTTACCTCAAATGATAAGTATGGCTATTGCAGCTATATCAACAGCTTCCGCTACTACTTTAGGTATTGGTGCTATTGCTATAGCAGGAGGTATAGCAGCTTCTGTAGCAGCTATGAATTCTGCCAAATCTTCTGTTAAAATGAATGATGGGGTAATTGACTCTGATGGGGGTGTTGTAGTATCTGGCCCAAAAGGATCTATCCAATTAAATAAAGATGATAAAATAATAGCAGGTACTAATTTATTTGGAGATAAACAACCATCAAGTAATATATCAGATATTTCATCAACATTAGGTAATAAAATGGATGTTATGATTAACAAATTAGATAGTTTAATTGGAGCTGTAAATAGAGGTATGGTGGTTAATTTAGATGGAAATAAAGTATCTCAGGAATTATCAACACCAATGGCTATATCAACTAGAAGAATATAAAAAATAATATTTATAATAAAATACAAATAACATGGCAATATTAGGACAAGAATTAAATTCAAATTTATCAACTGGAGGGGTTACACAAGACAATGTAGCATCATTAATGACATCTACACAACATGATGAATATTCATTAAATGGATTACCATCTATGTTTAATCTACCTCAACCTTCACAACTAGATCCAGCAGTACCAGCAACAAAATATATGGATAACCTACCACAATAATTGGATGGGAATAATAAACTTACAAACTAATTTAAAATCACTTAAATGGGGGAATGATACCCAAGGTGGTGGTGATTCTGGTTTACCTTATATCAAAACAGGTTTACCAGAGAATTCTACTGCTTTAGAAAGAATCGCATTAGAATCAGCTAAATTCAGCGCAGATTACCCACAAAGAGGGGGATTATATGCGGTACGTGCAGCTGCAGAAGATACTATTAGAATACGTAAGTTTTTAACTGATTTTCCAAAAGGTTCTAATTTTACTTCAAAACAAGTAGCATTACAAAAATCAAATCCATTAATAGAAACGGGTATTAATGGTGGAAGAATAAATACAAGAACTTATAATTTAAATACTAATTTATTACTATCTGTCGCAACTGCTGGAACAGGAGTTAATTATCCTAGGGCAGGTGCTACTCCTCTTACACTATTAGATGATGACCAAAAATATATGTCTATAGTAGGAAAGAAACCTAAAGAAGAAAATAGATTAGTTAATTTACATACCACAAAAATACTAAATCAACCTGCGAATTTATCATTACTTGAAAGACTAGGAATATCACCTGATGAATTTCAAATAATGAATTATTCTGGAGGTCCAGGATCTTTATATGGTGATGGTGAAACAACTATCTTTAGAGCTACAGATTATAAAGGAGAGACTATAAATACAAACAGAGATAAACCTGAATATATTAGAATATCAGATCCATTATCATTTAATGTTTTAGGAGCCAGTAATTTTTTAAAAAAATATTACTCTGGAGAAGAATTAAACCAAAAATTAGGAATATTTGAAGTATCGGGTACTATTAGAAATGAAATTACTAATAATGATAGAGAAAAAAATACATTCCAAACATTTTATAGCACTTTATCTTATGATAAAATTATAAAAAAACAACAGTATATTATAGGAACTAGTTTAACTGATTTTAGAGGAGAAATAGAACCATCTGGTAGTGTTTTTTCTCGAAATTATTCAGATCCTCAAATCCCTATGATAACTAGAATTGGTATAGGATCTCCTGGAGCTAGACCTAGAGAATTAAGAACAAATATTAATAGTGTATTTGCTGAAGGTCAGGATCAAGTAAATTTAATTCCTATAGTTCATAAAAAATATTCTGATAATCCTGAAGATGAACCAGGTTCTAGAGATTTAATTAAATTTTTATTTGAAACTATAGATAATAATAATATTAATTATACTAATAGAACTCATTTTAGAGCATTCTTAAAAGGTTTTAATGATAATCATAATGCTGATTGGAGTGGAAAAAGATATGCTGGTAGGGGAGAGAATTTATTTACATATCAAGTATATGATAGAAGAATTAATTTTAATTTTACTATGTCTCCCCAATCAAAACAAGAGATGAAACCTCTTTATCAAAAATTAAATTATTTAGCATCTACTTTATGTGCTGATTATTCTCCTGGAGATGGATTTATGAGAGGGAATATCCATAGATTAACTATTGGGGAATACTTATATAGAATGCCAGGTATTATTACTAATTTAAATTTTAATATAGATGATAATTATCCTTGGGAGATAAAAATGGATCAACCTGAAGAAGGATTTGATATGGATATGATGGAATTACCACAATTAATTAGTGTAAGTGTAAGTTTTATTCCTATATTAGATACTTTAGCTAGAACAGGATATAAAACTCCATTAATAATGAGTGATAAAGTAAACAGAAATTTTATTAGTAATTTACAAACTAGAACATAATGTCTTCACGTTATTTAACAATACCAACTAAAAAAACTCCTGAGGGGAAATTAATATATCAACCTACTTATTATCCTTCAATTGGAGAATTAGAAGATGATACATATATTATTACCTCAAATACTGATAGACTAGATTTAATAGCCTATGATTTTTGGGGTGATGAAACTCTTTGGTGGGCAGTTGCTATGGTTAATAATCTTGAATGTGATTCTTTTTATCCACCCATAGGAATACAACTTAGAATCCCTAAAGATTCTTCAAATATTATAAATATTTTTAATAAAGAAAACGAACTATAAAATGTTATGAAAGTATGTAATAAGGGGATATAATTATGGAAAAATTTACAAATATAGCTGGGGGTGCATTCCAGTCATATGTTGCTAAACAAATAGAAACTAGAAAGAAATTTTTGGCAGAATCTAATATACAAAGAGAAAACAAACATTTAATATATTTAAATAATAAAAACTCTTGGATTAGATTAACTTCTTGTGTTAATGTAAACCAAGATCATCCATTAGCTAAAAAATATAATTTATCTGGTGATGAATTAGCTAAAAAATATATTTTACAAGGTGGAACAGTAAAAAAAACTGAAAATGGAATTATAAATAGATCAGGATTTGAAAATGATGGATTATATAATTTATTACCCAATAAACCCCAAGGGTTTAAACCTGTTCCTGGAATAATATCTATTGATCTTAGTTCATCAGGTAAATTAGGTACATTACAATATGCTACTATTAAATTTATTTGTTATGATTTAGAACAATTAGAATTAATGGATGCTCTATATATGAAATTAGGATTTTCACTAGTTTTAGAATGGGGACATACTATATATTTAGATAACGATTCTTCTCTAAAAACCCCAGTACCTTTAAATGTATTTAGTTTTTCTAATAAGGAAGACTTGATGAAAGCTATTCAAAAGAAAAGAGTATCACATTCTGGAAATTATGATGCTATGATGGGAACAATCTCAAATTTTGTTTGGGAGGCTCAAGGGGATGGATCTTATTTATGTGATATTAAACTTGTAGGAGCTGGAGATATTTTAGAATCATTAAAAATTAATCAAGCTGTAACTAGAGATCTTAATTTTACTGGAGAGGTAAGTACATTTACTGGAAGTGAAGAAGATAGAGAAAAGTTATCATCTCAAATAGCAGATAAAGATTTATCAATACTAAATCAAGCATTATTTTCTATTTATCAACAAACTGTAAATTATTCATCTAATAAAAACGATGGAATTATTTTAGTTGGAACACAAACGGAAAGCTATAGAAACCTACTAAATAGAATATTTACTTCTTGCCCTTATAATTTTATTAAATTTAATAGTAATGGTGAATTAGAGGGCGATATTACTGCTATAAAAGGAAATCATTATTCGTTAATATCTGAACTAAATAAAAATAATGGTTCAGAAGAAACAAATATTCCTAATAATAATAGTGCTTTATTTCATTCAGTAGGAGTTCCTTACCAAATTAATGATGTTGAGGCTGGTGACAACTCTGAACCACAAGTATATATAACATTAGGTCATTTATTAGCATTAATAACTGCTACAGGAATGATTTATAATACTACTAATGGTAAAGATGGTAAACCTCATATATATATTGATTTTAATGATTCTTTAAATTATTGTGCAACATATAAAGGACAAGTATCTATAGATCCTAGAGTATGTATAATTCCTAGAAATCAAAGTAATGAAGACGATCCTTTTGGGTTAGGTTTAGTAGAAGACAGATTATTTAATTCTATAAATAATGTAGTTATTAAAAGAGAATATGATTATAAGTCATATTCTGGGGGAATTGGAGGTTTAGGAAGAGCTGACGCTCCTACTATTTCAAATATTACAGAAGTTAAACCGAAAGGATTTATAAATAATTATTTAAATGTTGCTTCAGATGAAAAAGATGTAAGAGCCAGAATGATGTATATTTTAGTTAATATTAATTTTATTACTGATATACTAAGACAACAAAGAGGTGAAGATGGTTCTAGTAATGTAAATTTGTCTGATTTTATGAACGCTATATTAGAAGGTATAGGGAAAGCTTTATGTGGATTTAATGAATTTAGATTATTAATTGATGATTCAAACAAATGTATGAGAATTATTGATGATAATAAAACATCTTTAGGAATTGAATTAAATGATGATAATCAATATACAGAAATTCCTATTTTTGGTGATAAAAGTATAGTTTATAATTATAGCTTTAAATCAAAAATAGGTCCCAATATGGCTAGTATGGTTACTATTGCAGCACAAGCTAATCCTAGTATGTTAGGTGAAGATTCTTTTGCTATATCTAATTTATCTAGAGGATTACTTGATAGAATAGCTACTGAAAAATCCACATCTAGTATAAATACAACTTTACCAGACCAACCAATATCTACAAAACAACAAAAAGAAAACCTTAAAACCCTAAAGCAACATATAGAAAATATACTAGGAGCTGTAGGATCATATGTTATAAATGTACCATCAATTGATCCATCATTAAATACTTATAAAGAATTATTAGCACAATATAGAACACAAAGAGATTCAACAAATAAAGCATCTATTATAATTCCATTAGATTTTAGTTTATCTATGGATGGATTATCAGGAATAATTCCTCAATCTGCTTTTGTGATTCCGACTAATTTATTACCTTCATCATACAAAACAAAAGATAATAAACCTAAAATAGCATTTATTATTCATACTATAAATCAAAGTTTTGATGATAATAAATGGATAACAAAAATAACAGGACAAACTATTAATATAAGATTTGATCAAGAAGATACACAAATATATTCACCTATTAGTAGTGTTGGATTATTTGGAAATATTATTAACCCTGAAATAACCCCAATTCAACAATTATTAAACCAAACTTGTACAAGAAGAGCCTCTGTTTTATTTGATAATATTCAGACAAATATCCCTATCAAATTACTAAAAGATGCTATGAATGATATTGGATTAAATTCTAAACAAGCTATAGCCTCTATAGTAGCAATAGCTGCTGGTGAATCTGGATTAGTTCCAAAAGATGAAAAACATACTTATTCTATAAGTAGATTAAGACAAGTATTTCCTAATTTAACTGAATCTCAATATACGAGGGCTACTGTTAGAGGAATTAGTAAAAATGATTTTTTTAAAATTGTTTATGGTGAATATATGCCTTCAAGAGTTGGTAATAGAAATGTATCTGATGGTGGGAAATATTATGGAAGAGGTTATATTCAATTAACTGGGTATGGAAACTACAAAAAATATGCAACATTAAGTGGAATAGATATTGTAAATAATCCAGATTTAGTAAATGATCCAGCAATAGGAGCTAAAATATCTGCTATTTATTTCAAAGATAGAGTAAAAGCTAATCAATATGATGGAAATTATTTTGAAAAAGCATTAAATGCTGTAGGATATAATGTAGGAGATATAAGACAAAAGAAAATAGAATATTATAATTGTTATATAAATAGAATATAAATGCCATATTACCCAAAATCAAGAATAATTACAGACCAAAAAGCTAACCCTGGAGAATTAACAACTCTTGATGGGAAAGAATATATTGGAGATTACTATATTACATTTAATGGGAAATATTTCACGGGGAAAAACCCACAATCTAACACAAACTATCCACTACAAAAAGTAGAAGTAAGATCCCAACAAAATACAATATCTATTACTACTAAAGATACCCAAATATTTGATAAATTAAACCAAAATAATATTAATATTAATTCTTTACTAGAACCTCAGCCTTTTTATCCAATTCCTTCTTTACAAGATTATCAACAAGGGAAAATTACAAGATATTTTGCTAAACAAAGAGTTATTCGTATGTTTAAAATAATTGAAATAGATCAACCTACATATGATGATATTTTAAATCAAAAAGGTGTTTATAATTACCCTTTATGGAAAGTTACATCACTTTTTTGGCAAATATCAGGTCCATTAGAAGATGAAAGACCTAATGGAAGTGTAGTTAGAGCGGGAGTAATAGATACTAATAAGAGAATAGTAGATACTAAAGAAAAGACGTTTCAAGGTATAAAACAATATTTAACTAATTTTCAACAATTTTATAAACCATGATAAAATATCAAATTTTAATAATCATTACTTTATTTGGATTATTAATAGCTTCACTTACTCGCCTTCCTTTTAGAATATCAACAAGAAAAGAATATAGATATCATTACGAACAAAAAATAAATTAATTTTTATTAGATTTATTAAAAAATTAATTGTATATTTATAAAATATAAAGTTATGAGATGTATTGGATTGTTGAGAATAAAAACCAACTTGAAAGGTTAGCATATAATAAACCTTGTTTTATTAATATAGTACCTTTAAATCATAATTATCATCCTAAATTAACAGGAATATCTTTAATTTATTACAAAACAGAAGGACATAAAGGTTATATTTTTCCTATAAATCATAATGATGGAATTTCATTAGATATAGATTTAATTAAAACTTTTCTATTAAAACATCCCTCAATATACGTTTTAGATAAAAAGAAAATTCTCCATTATCTAGGAGATAGATTTAAAGAAAATAAAGTAGTAGATATAAATTTATTACATTTGGAGAATACTATCTATTCTTTAGAATTACCCAACTATAAATCAATAGTTACTAATTATATCGAAGGTAGTTTTAAAATTCATCAAAAACTAAATTCATTTATTCCTATCACAAAACATTATGAAGAGCAAGAATTAATATATGATTATGTTAAAGATTATATAGGTAATCAACATATATCAATGTATTACAACGTTGACTATATATATTCAATGTATTGTATTGAAAAAGAAGGAATTAATATAGATCGCGCTATTTTTGATTCTCATTTTGCTCTAAGACATCCACAATTTTCAATTAAAGAAGATAAAATATATACACAATATAATTTATATAATTTTACTTCAAGACCTTCAAATGCATTTAATAGTGTTAATTTTGCAGCATTAAATAAATCTGATAATACTAGGGAATTTTTAATTCCTCGAAATGGATTTTTATTTGAATTCGATATGAAATCGTATCATATTTTATTATCCGCTAAATTAATAGGTTATATATTTGAAGGAGATGATATACATACCGAAATGGGTAAAATGTATTTTAATAAAGAAATATTAACTCCTGAAGATTATAAAAAATCTAAACAACTTTCTTTTAAAATGATGAATGGAGGTGTATTTCCTCAATATAAACACGTTCCATTTTGGGAAAAATTAGCAAAATATATTGAAAAATTATGGAAAGAAGTTAATAATCAAGGTTTTATTGAATTAGTAGGTGGAAGAAAAATTAAATTAGAAGAGATTATTAATCCAACTCCCCAAAAAATATACAATTATATTATTCAAAGTGCTGAAACTTATTTTAATATTTTAAATTTAAAAGATTTATTAGATTATTTGGATAATAAAAAATCAAAATGTATATTATATACATATGATTCATTTTTAATAAATTATAATATTGAAGATGATAAAAATATAATAAAAGAAATTAAAAATATACTTGAAACAAGAGGTTTTAAATCAAGTGTTAGTTATGGAATAGATTACAATAATTTAAAACAAATAAAATGAGAAATTTAGAATATGCTAAAGATTGTTTAGCTCAACAAAAATTAAATAGAAAAAAATAAATCCCAATAAAAATTTCAAATAAAGACTATGCAAACTATATATTATAATGATATATTTATTGATGAAAATATCAATATTATGTCACAAAATATCAATTCAAAATTATTTACAACATTCACATTACCCGAGAATTTGGATTCTACAATCCAAGAAATAAATAAAAGATATTCAGTATTATTCAATAAAATTTTTGTATTAGAAATAGAAGGAAAGGACGAAATTATATGTACTTATAATGTAGATACTTTTAATATTTCAGATAAAGTTCTTCCAAATACAATATTACTTCATAGAAAAAAAGAATTCAATGTTTTATATAGTATTAATTCTCTTAATTCCCTAATTATGGAATTAAATGGGGGGAAATTAAATGCTATGTATCCTATAAATTGGGAAGATTATAAAAATTCCATATTACTAGTTAATGATGGTATTCTCAAAAAACTTCCAACAAAAATTCACAAAATAATTTCTTTATAAGAAAATTTGGATATTAGAATTTAATTTCTTATATTCCATTATAATATTGGATCAAAAATATCCATTATATACTCCAAACAGAAAATATCGTAACCAATTAATTTTTAAATATGGACATTCAAAGTATCCAAAAGAAGTTGGAATCAATCCAGAATCCAACGTACGGCAAGAAAACCAAAAACAACGAAGAAAAGTTGAAGTATTTTTGGAAGCCAGAGATCGGGAAGCATTTAGTCCGCTTCGTGCCTTTAAAGGCAAATCCAGAAAATCCCTTTATTGAATTGTATTTTCATTATCAATTTGGTAAAAGAACTATTATCTCTCCAATTAACTTCGGAGAAAAAGATCCAATTGTTGAATTCGCTAAGAATTTAAGAAAATCAAAAGATCCTGAAGATTGGAAATTAGCTAAAAAAATTGAACCTAAAATGAGAGTTTTTGCTCCAGTAATTGTTAGGGGTCAAGAAGACAAAGGTGTTAGATTTTATGAATTTGGTAAACAAATTTATACTGAACTTTTAGCTTATGCAGCTGATGAAGAGGTAGGTGATTATACTGATGTGGTAGAAGGTAGAGATTTCAAATTAGATGTAACTCAAGGGCCTACATATAAGGAATCTGCTATTAGACCAAATATGAAACCTTCTCCATTATCAAAAGATGTGAAAGAAGTTTCAAATTGGTTAGAAAATCAATTAGATCCTGTAGATTATTTTTCTAAATTTACATTTGAAGAAATAAAGAAATTTCTAGAAGATTGGTTGAACCCTACAGAGGAAACTGATAGTAATACAACTACAGAACAAAATGTAGCATTTACTAATGAATCAACACCTCAAAGTACCAAAAGGGAAGTAGTTACTTCAAATGAATTTGATAGTTTATTTGATTAATTAAGAATTAACTAAACCCCTCTATCCAGAGGGGTTAATTAACTACACACAATCATTATGACAAAAAAAGAAAGTCTATCTGGGAAGATAGATAAAAAGGTTAACTCTACCTTTTCCTTAGAGAAATTTAAAAATAGTAAAAATTTAGGTGCGTCCAATTCTAATTATAAACCTCAAGAATGGATTCTATTTTCAGAAGCTGTAAGAGAGGTATTAAAAATTCCAGGAACACCTAAAGGTCATACTACATTAATTAGAGGTAGGTCTAATACAGGAAAAACAACTCTTCTTATTGAACAAGCTATTCAGGCACAAAAAGATGGTATTCTTCCTGTTATTATTATAACAGAGATGAAACATAGTTGGGAACATTGGGAGACTATGGGGTTTGATCTTGAAAAAGTAGTAGATGAGAATGGAAATGCAACTTATAATGGTTTTTTCATTTATATAGATTCAGAAAGATTAAAATGTATAGAAGATGTTGCTGAATTTATTATGGATATATTAAATGAGCAAAAGAAAGGAAATTTACCTTATGATTTATTATTTCTTTGGGATTCTATTGGTTCAATTCCATGTAGAATGAGTTTAGAAAAATCATCAAATTCCCCAATGTGGAATGCTGCTGCCTTATCTCAACAATTTGCTAATTTTGTTAATCAACAAATAGTGTTATCAAGAAAAGAATCACAACCATACACTAATACTGCTCTTTATGTAAATAAAATTTGGGTAGAACCGGCATTAAATCCAATGTCTCAACCTAAAATGAAAAATAAGAATGGAGATTCCATGTATTATGATTGTTCTATGGCTATTACTTTTGGAAATATTACAAGTGATGGTACTCAGAAACTTAATGTAACTAAAGATAAAGCAGTTATCGAATGGGGATTAAAAACTAAAATTCAAGTAGATAAAAACCACGTTACAGGAAATGTTGGAAAAGGAACATTAATAAGTACAGCTCACGGATTTATTAAAGATACACCAGCTTCTCAAGATGCTTATAAAAAAGAGCATAAGAAAGAATGGGGACAAGTATTAGGATCTGAAGATTTTATCTTTACTGAACAAACTGTAGAAGATAATGAAATTGATTTCATAAATGAATAAAATATGACAAACTTGTGGTTAGAGATGTGTTGTTTTATAAACACAAAAAATAAAGAACAAATAATTACTCGCCAGGAATTAATAAAACATTTAGATTCAATTGGTATGTTAGGAAAATGGACTGATGGTAAAATTTATGTAAGATCTTTAGATGTATATAGAAGATATTTAACTAAAGCTGGATATTTAAATGATGGAGGGAAATTAGGTTTCTATAAAATAGATAATAATATTCCAACTGTTTTATCTATGAATCAAATAAGAAAACAAGCTTATAATATATAAAATGGAAAAAATACAAAATTATTTTAACATACCTCCTGAAGGTAAAAAATGTGAAGAATGTAATAATTTTGCTACTAAAGATTATAATGGGTATGAATATTATGTTTGTGATTATCATTATAATAAATTAAATGATGAATTTGATGAAGAATATAAATAATGAAATATAAAGATTTATTAGATTTAGTACAAGAGGACTCAATAGAAGAAACCCTATCTTTAAATGATAGGGTGCTTCTTATTGATAGTATGAATATGTTTATACGTTCCTTTTCTGTTATAAATAAATTTAATACTCAAGGACATCATATAGGAGGATTAACAGGTTATCTTAAATCGTTGGGAGCTATGATTAATCTTCTCCAACCTACAAGAGTTATTTTAATTTTTGATGGAGAAGGAAACACTATTAATAAGAAAAATTTATACTCAGAATATAAAGGAACTAGAAAAATTAAAAGAATTACTAATTGGACAGGTTTTGATAATTTACAACAAGAATCAGAATCTATGCAAGATCAAATGTTAAGATTAATTGATTATCTTAAATGTCTTCCTATTTCCATATCAATTATTGATAAACTAGAGGCCGATGATGTAATCGCTTATTTAGCGCCTAAATTCAATAAATCTATTATAGTTTCTGTGGATGAAGATTTTTTACAATTAGTAAATGATAATATTACTGTCTATTCTCCAATAAAAAAGAAATATTATACTCCTGAAGAAGTTTATAAAACATTTGGAGTATGGCCCCAAAATTTCTTAAATAAAAAAATTATATTAGGAGACGTTTCTGATAATATCCCAAAAGTTCCTAAAATAGGACCAATGAAATTATATAATTTATTTCCTGAGTTAACAAAAGTAAAACCTGTTACACTTCAAGAAATAATAGATAAGAGTTACAGGGAATCTGATAAAAATCCATTATATGGAGATGTTTGGAATTTTAAACATCAATTACGTATTAATGAAAAATTAATGGATTTAAAAACATTAAATATTCCTGAATATGAAATGGAAAGGTTGGATAAATTAATAAATGATAAACCTAATATTTTTAACAAAACTAAATTTATTAATTACTATACAGATGATAAATTAGAGAATTCGATTCCTAATTTAAATATGTGGTTAACAAATAATTTTGAACCTTTAAATAAATATAAATAAATGAGTGCATTAAAATCACTAAGTGATTATGGTTATAATTTTCAATTAAAGGTTATTAATTCATTATTAAAGGAGAGAACATTTCTTCTTAATATAAGAGACATTATAGAAGTCGAATATTTTGACCATATTGGAGATAAATGGATTGTAGAAAATATATTGAATTATTTTGATCAGTTTCATACTACTCCTAGTTTAGAATATTTTAAAATAGAGGTAAAAAAAGTAGAAAATGAAATATTACAAGTTGCAATTAAAGAACAACTAAAATCCATTTTTACTACACTAAATGAGGACAAAGAATGGGTTGAACAAGAATTTAATACATTTTGTGTTAATCAAAAATTAAAAAAAGCATTATTAGATTCAGTAGATTTGCTTAATATTGGTGAATTTGAAGAAATTCGTCATACTATAGAAAATGCTCTTAAAGCTGGTCAAGATAAAAATATTGGATTAGAATATATTAAAGATATTGAGACTAGATATACTAAATCCAAACGTGTCCCAATACCTACACCTTGGGAAATTATTAATAAATTATTAGCAGGAGGTTTAGGAGGAGGAGATTATGGTATATTTTATGGAGGACCTGGAGGGGGAAAATCATGGTCTTTAGTAGCTATTGGAGCATTCGCTTTAGCATTAGGATATAAAGTGATTCATTATACTTTAGAATTAGGGGAAGATTATGTTGGTAAAAGATATGATGCTTGTTTAACAAAAATAAGTGTAGATGAAATTGATGAACACGTAGAACAATTAAAAGATTTTTTAAAAAAATATGAAAATAATTTAATTATTAAAGAATTTCCAATGAAAGCTACTAAATTATCTAATATTAAATCTCATATACAAAAATGTAAAGATTTAGGATTTAATGCTGATTTGGTTATTATTGATTATGTGGATTTATTAAAACCTCCTACAGTTAGAAAAGATGCAAAAGCTGAAATAGATGATTTACATTATGGAACTAAAGGATTAGCTAAAGAATTAAATATTCCTATATGGTCAGTATCACAAGTAAATAGAGCTGGTGCTAAAGATGATGTAGTTGAAGGAGATAAAGCAGCTGGTTCATATGATAAATTGATGGTAGCAGATTTTTCAATGTCTCAATCTAGAAATAGAAAAGATAAAGTTAAAGGAAAGGGGAGATGGCATATCATGAAGAATAGATACGGAAGTGATGGGCAAACTTATGATATGGAAATTAATATTAAAACTGGAGAATTTATTATACTAGGAGAATATGATGAGGAAGAAGAATATAGAAAAGAAGAACCAAAACAACCTTATAATCAAATACAAAAAGAAGAAAAAGAAATATTATTAGAAAAATTTCACTCATTTAAGATTGAATAATATTTATTTCTACATTTAAATAAAATATATGCAAGAACCAATTTTAAAAGAAAACCCAAACCGATTTGTTTTATTTCCTATTGAACATCCTGATTTATGGGAATGGTATAAAAAATCACAAGCCTCTATTTGGACTGCGGAGGAAATAGATTTAAAAGATGATAAATTTGACGAATTAACACCAGGAGAACAACATTTTATTAAGCATATTCTAGCTTTTTTTGCCGCATCTGACGGGATTGTAAACGAAAATCTTGCCGAAAACTTCGTGAACGAAGTGCAATATACAGAAGCAAAATTTTTCTACGGATTCCAAATCATGATGGAGAATATCCATAGTGAAACTTATTCTCTTTTGATTGATACTTATATTAAAGACCCAAGAGAGAAAGATAAATTATTTAAAGCAATTGAAAATTTTGCAGCTATAAAGAAAAAAGCAGACTGGGCTTTAAAATGGATAGAATCTGACTCATTTGCTGAAAGATTAATCGCTTTTGCAGCTGTTGAAGGAATATTTTTCTCAGGAGCCTTTTGTTCAATATTTTGGATGAAAAATCGTGGATTATTACCTGGGTTAACATTTTCAAACGAATTAATCTCTCGTGATGAAGGAATGCATTGTGATTTTGCTGTACATCTACATAATCATCACTTAATTAATAAAGTTTCCAAACCAAGAATAGTTGAGATCATATTATCTGCATTAGATATCGAGAAAGAATTCATTACAGAATCTCTTCCAGTTTCTTTAATTGGAATGAACTCAGAATTAATGACACAATATCTGGAGTTTGTAACCGACAGATTATTAGTAGAATTAGGATGTGAAAAAATATTTAATGTGAAACAACCATTTAAATTTATGGAAATGATTGCATTACAAGGTCAAAGTAATTTTTTCGAAAAGAGAGTATCGGAATATCAAAAAGCTGGTGTAGGACAAGGAGAACAAAAAATAACATTTAATGAAGAATTCTAATGAAAAAAACACAAGATTATTATATTGTACCTAAAGATGGTATTTCAAAATGGGAGATGATTTGGTATATATTAACCAACAAATACAAAAGAGGAAGTAAAAATAAATTAAAATATTCCTTTGATCTATTAATTATTACAAAAGAAAAATAAAATTGGAAGAGATTAAAGTTAAGAAAAGAAATGGTAGATTAGTAAATGTAGATTTTGGTAAGATTCAAACTAGAATAAAAAAAGCTAGTGTTGGATTACAAGTAAATCATCTTGAAATATCAATGAAAGTTGTACAAGGTCTTTATGATGGTGTTACTACTACCGTATTAGACAAATTAGCTGCAGATACTGCAGCTTCTTATACTACAAACCATCCAGATTATAGTAAATTAGCGGCAAATATTGCTATATCTGCCTTACATAAAGAAACATCAGGTGATTTTCAATTAGTTTTTAATGAATTAAAAGAAAAAGATTTATTAAATGAAGAATACATTTTAAGAGTAGAATCTTATGGATTTGATAATATTAAATCTGTTATAGATTATGAAAAGGATTATAAGTTTGATTATTTTGGATATAAAACATTAGAGAAAGCATATCTATTAAAAATATATAATAATAATGAAGATGTAATAGTTGAAAGACCTCAAGATATGTATATGAGGGAAGCTATTACTGTTACTAAAAATTGGGAGGATGTCATAGAGACTTATAAAATGTTATCTAATTGGGATTATACCCATGCTACTCCTACTATGTTTAACTCTGGTTTGAAAGGACAGCAACTGGCTTCATGTTTTTTAATTAATAACAAAGGTGATAGTAAAGATGGTATTATGGATACTGCCAAAGATGTATCTATTATTTCATCACACGCTGGGGGAATTGGATTATCTATATCAAATTTAAGAGCTGCTGGTTCTAAAATTCATTCTACTAATGGAACTTCTAATGGAATTTTACCTTATTTAAAATTAAATAACGAATTAGCTAGATATTGGGACCAAGGTGGAAACAAACGTAAAGGATCTTTTGCTATGTATTTAGAACCTTGGCATTTAGATGTTTTTACTTTATTAGATATCAGAAAAACCACAGGTAAAGAAGAATTAAGAGCAAGAGATTTATTCCCTGCTTTATGGATTCCTGATTTATTTTATAAACAAGTAGAAATTGATGGGGATTGGTATTTATCTTGCCCTAATGAACAACTTAAAGCTGGATTTACTCGTTTAGATGAATTACACTCTGATGAATTTGATTCTGAATATCATAATATAGTTACAGCTATTAATGAAGGAAGAATGAATGGTAAAAAAATCCAAGCAAGAGATTTATGGAACGCTATTCTTGAATCTCAAATTGAAACAGGTACTCCTTATATGTTAAATAAAGATGCAGCTAATTCCAAATCTAATCAAAAGAATTTAGGTACAATTAAATCATCAAATCTATGTACGGAAATTATTGAATACTCTTCACCAGAAGAACAAGCAGTATGTAATTTAGCATCGGTTAATTTAGTTAATTGTATTGTTAATGGTAAATTTGATTTTGAAAAATTATATTATATAATTTCTAAGGGTACAGATAATTTAAATACAGTTATTGATAAAAATTTATACCCAACCCAAGAAACTAAAACTTCAAATAATAAACATAGACCCATTGGTTGGGGCGTACAAGGATTAGCTGATGTTTTCGCGATTCTTAAATTACCATTTAATAGTGAAGAAGCTAAACAACTAAATAAAGATATATTTGAAGTGATATATATTTCTGCATTATCAACATCATGTAATTTAGCTAAAAGAGACGGAACATACGAAAGTTATGAAGGATCTCCATTATCTAAAGGAATAATCCAACCAGATATGTGGGGTATAAAATCAGAAGATCAGAAAATTATTGGTAATTTAACTTTAGATTATAAAAATTTAAGAGAAAATATCCAAAAATATGGGGTAAGAAATTCCCTATTAATAGCTCCAATGCCAACAGCATCTACAGCACAAATTATGGGTAATAATGAAGCATTTGAACCATTTAAATCAAATATTGGTGTTAGAAGAGTATTATCTGGAGAATTTGTTGTGATCAATAAACATTTAGTTAAGGACCTTGAAGAGTTAGGATTATGGAATGAACAAACTAAGTATGATATTATAATCAGAAAGGGTTCAGTTCAAGGAATTGAATATATTCCCCAAAATATCCAAGAATTATATAAAATTGTATGGGAAATGTCAATGAAAGACATTATTGATATGGCTGCAGATAGAGCAGTATTTATTGATCAATCTCAAAGTATGAATTTATGGATGGAACAACCTACAATTGGTAAATTATCATCAATGCATATGTATTCTTGGAAAAAGGGATTAAAAACAGGAATGTATTATTTGAGAACTCAAGGTTCTGCCCAAGCTATTGCATCATTAGGGATAGAAAAACCCCAAGAAATTTTGAAAGAAATTCCATTGACTTTAGAAGAAGAATTTCCATGTGAAAATTGTGGTTCATAAAGAAAAATAAACAAAATAAATGTGGCCTCTTCATGAGGCCATATATATTTATAGTTATAATTTAAATACCTATTAATGCCTAGAATACCTAACGAGAGTTTAGATCCAAAGAACCTACCACCTTCTTCATCATTAGACCCGACTTTACCAAAAAGACATCAAAAAGATAAAGATAAATTTTTATATGAACCAATATTAATTGATAAAAAGGTAGGATTATCAAAAAAGAAAATATTAGATATATGGATGGGATTAGTAATATTTCTATCTTCATTTATCGAAATAATATCTTTTTTTAAACCAGATGATAATAATCCCGCAATAATAACAGATACCGGTGATAATTATTTATTATTTTGGTTTCCATTATTTGCTAGTTTAGAATTATTTATATTTAGTTTATTTTTTGTATTTAAAGCATTTAGATATTCAAGTTGTCTAAGTACAAAGATAATATCAATATTGTTTTCTTTTGTACAGATGATATCAATATTATCATTAGTAATTACTTTACCAGTAATGATTTATATAACTTTTACTCAACCAATTATTTTAAGTATAGTTATTTTATTAATTTCTATAAATTTTATTAAATGGTTTTCAAAGTAGCCCTTAGTTTTCTATGGAAAATATTAACATTTAAAAAAGGTACTTTAACTTTGTTATCTTTTTCAATATCTTTTCCTATGACTTATTGGATAAAAGTATTAGCTAGAGATACTGACCCAAAAAATCTAATACTTCCTATATTAATAATGATTGTGGGAACTATTATGTTTTTATTTGTTTGTTTTTTTGATTTTGTAACAGGATTAAATGCAGCTAAATATAGAAGTCTTGTAAAATACGGAGATCCAAAAAAACCTTATATAAAGTCTTATAAATTATATAGGACTCTGTGGAAATTATTAGGAGTAATATTATTATCATTTTTATTAATGGTTACATCATTGATGATAGAGATAATGGGATTGAGATGGATTTATGTTATTAGCATAAGTTTTCAAGGAGCTATTTGGTTATTATCATGTGGATTTGAAATTCATAGTATAGGAGAAAATCATTTAAAACGATATGGATATAAACCAAAAATATTTAGATTTTGGGATAATATATTAAATTTATTTGAGAAAAAAATAACAGACAAAATAGATTCATCTTTTGATACTATTTTAAGGGATGAAGATAATGACAATGAGAAAAATAATTAATGATTTATTAAAAGGACCTACAGGAAAATATAGTAGAAAATCTACACTATTATTTGTATCATTTATAATGGCTTCAATAATAGGGATTTGGATTTCTATATCAGATTATATCCTTGATAAAGAAATTAATAGATATGTAATAGATGTATTTAATGGATTTCTTTTATTAGTAGCAACATTAGCTGGAGTAACAGTATGGGATAAACAATCGTTACATAAACAAAATAAAAAAATAGAGGAGGAACAAGATGCGTAAAATTTTTATATCTGCAGGACATAGCAACAAGGCAGGAAGAGATAGAGGAGCCAGTGGAAATGGTTATATTGAAGGTGAATTATCAGTAGAATTTAGAAATAAATTAGTTGATGAATTAAAACAATTAGGTATTAATCCTATTGTTGATGGAGATAATAGTATTTTAGCGGAAACAATTAATAAATTTAAAAGTTTAACTTCTCCTGATTCAATAGTATTAGATATACATTGGAATGCAGCTAGTGCAGCAGCAACAGGTGTTGAAACATTAGTTCCTGGAGAGCCAAGTTCTTTTGAAAGAAAATTAGCTGAATCTTTAAGTAGTACTGTATCTTCAATTTTAGGTATCCCTATGAGGGGAATAAAAGGGGTAAAAACTGAATTAGAATCACATCATGGACGATTAGGATGGATGAGATTAACTGGGGAAAATGTTTTACTTGAAGTATGTTTTATATCAAATCCTAATGATATGAAAAAATATGAAACAAATAAAACTATTTTAATAAAACAAATAGCTAAAGTATTATTTAATTATATCCAAGATAAAAACACCTCAACAAAATTTTATACAGTTGTAAAAGGAGATACATTATCTCAAATAGCAAAACATCATAATTTAACATTATCAGAATTAATAAATTTAAATAATATTGTTCAATCTAAACCATTACAAATTGGTACAGTTTTAAAAGTAAGTAAATAATTTTAAAATAAATATATTTTTATTAGGCCTCTTAAAGAGGCCTTTATATATTATAATAAATTATTTATATGTCAATTTTTAAAACACATGATAAAGAAATAGTTTTGAAAGAAATATCAAAACTTAAACCAGTTTCCCATAATAAATATTTTTGGTGGAGGAAATATGATTCTACTACTGTTCCAATACTAAAAAATTCTACTATTATAGAAAAAATTAAATCAGGCTATTATGATTTTTCTTCATATTTTTGGCAAGCCCAATTAGCTTTAGTTGAGTTAAATGATTTATATGTAAAAAATAAAGATTATGGAGCTTGGGTGGAATCTTCTTCCATTATTAGAGCTAGATATAAGCGATTAATGGAAGATTATTACAAAGATGAAGATGAAAGAATGGAAAGGATTATAAATGATTTTACTAAATCTTATATTCTTAAAAAAGATCAAGTAAAGGAAATCTTAGAAAATTTTGGAGGTACAATTCAAGATTTGTATATTCTGTTTGAAGAAAAATATAAATATAATATACAACCATCATGGAAAAGAACATTTTAATATTTATTAAAAATAAAGAAGATAGGATAGAAGCTGAAACAGAATTATCAAGATTAAAAATAATGAAACATTATTTAAAAGATAATAATATAGCATGTGAAATTAATGCAGTGGGATTAAGTTTCGGTTTATGTAATAATAAACAAATTCTCCCTGTAATAAAATATCAAATAAAACAAATCAAAAAATTTTTAAAAGGTAAATCAAATTATTGGGAATGATACGAAAGAAATTACGAAAAGAAATACAATTCCAGGGATGTGGATACATTTCTGATGCTTTTGATGATGTTATAAAAGATTTTTACAATATCACTGATGATGAATTTGATTTATTATGTGAAATAATGAGTAATGATGAATTAGATATTTTCCTTACAGCGATAGAGTATGATTCTACATTTGGGGAAAAAAGAAATGCATTTAAAATACGAAATAAATATATTAAATATTATAAATGAAAATAACTAAAGAATACAAAATGTATTACGGTCACCGTAATCAAGAATTAAAAGATAAATGTTTTAGACCTCATGGACATGATGCTAAAATCTTTATTACATTTAATGTTGAAAGACATGGAAATATAACTACATTATTTGGGGATTTTGATAAGGAAATTGAACCATTTTTTAAAGATGAATTTGATCATAGATTTGTAATAGATAAAAATGACCCATTATTACCTTATTTTGAACAATTCGAAAAAGATAGAGGAGAAGATCTAGGACTAAAAATAATTCCATTTGCATCTTCAGTGGAAAATGTATGTTATTATATTTTTGATGAAATTACTCAAAGATTTGGTTTTGATATTGAGAAAATAAACTATCATGAAACTAGAACTTCAAATATAGAATATCATAAATCAGATTATTTAAAAGATCAATTATATTTAAAATAATGTTTGAAATAAAAAAATCAATATATCATTTTCTGTTTGAGAACAGAAAACATGAATTCGGTTGTGCTATGTTATTTTTTGATTTTCCTGAATTATCTCAAATACAAGCAGAAATAGACCCTAGTGATATATATCAAGATCCAGAAGACCCATCTTTTGGATTAGAAAAAAATCCCCACTGTACTTTATTATTTGGGATTCATGATGAAATCAAACCTTTCCAAGTAGAGGATATCTTATCATATTATGAATTTAATGAATGTAAAGCCTATAATGTTTCTTTATTTGAGCAGGATAAATATGATGTATTAAAATTTGATGTAGCCGGGGAAAATTTATATGATGTTAATAAAGAATTAAGAAATACTTTTCCTTACACTAATGAATTTGATTATCATCCCCATTTAACTATTGCTTATTTGAATCCTGGAGAAGGAAAAAAATATGTTAATAAATTTAAAGATTTAGATTATAGACTCCAACCAACTCATACTGTTTATAGTGATGTTAATGGGAAAGAACATAAATTTACGTTATAATGGAAGAACATAAGAATAGTGGGGAAAGAGAAGTTACTTTAAAAGATTTAGAATTATATCATAGGGAATTAGAAGAGGGAAGAAAAGTCAAAGTAAGAAAGAAAAATACTCATCTAACTCCTAAAAAGAAAAAAAGAAAATGAAAAAAGAAGTAATTGAAATTAAAAATATACAGGATATATATGATATTATAACTGAAGAAAATCTTGATAGATTTATGTTAGATTTTTACAAGTTATTTCATACTCTTGCCGCATCCAAAAAAGATGATGAAAACTGGAAAAAACTAAAATTAGGTCATTTTAATTGGAAAGATGATGGAGATAATAATATTACTATAAACTTTAATAATAATGATGGAGAAAGAATATCAGAAATTAAATATTAAAATATCACACGAAACTCCATTACAACTATTAGAAGAAAGTTTAATATATAATGATTATCAATACATATTACCTTATTTTTGGGATAGGTATACTGAATACAAAGAATGGATGTTACAATATAGTAAAAAAGAAAATTCATTTATTATATTAGATAATGGATTATTTGAAGGAGAAGTCCCAACTATCCCAAATTTATTAAAATTAATTGATGAAATTCAACCCAATATATTTATTCCTCCTGATGAATGGAATGATTCATTAGGGACATTAAAAAACGCAAAATATTGGATGGGTTTAAAGAAAGCAGGAAATTTACCTGAAAAAACCCAACTAATGGTTGTTGTTCAAGGTAAAACTTTTGGAGAAATGGAAATATTATATCAGCAATGTGTTGATTTAGGTTACACTCATTTTTCCTTTAATCATTCTTCAATAGCTTATCAATCATTAGGACATTCAACTGAATTAATGAATGCTTCTTTTGGAAGAAATCATATTATTACTAACTTAATTGATAAGGGAGTAATTAAAAAAGAACATTATATTCATTTATTAGGATTATCAACACCTACAGAACTAGGTTTGTATAGTAGAAATAAAAAAGAATATATTAATTCTATTGATACCTCTTCCCCAATAATTTTAGGTTGTAAAAGAGAGAAATATTACTACAAATCCATAAATTTAACCTCTAAACCAAAAGAAAAATTAGAACATTTTTTTGAATCTACTTTGGATTTTGAACAAAAAGAATATATATTAGATAATATAGAAAAATTTAGACATATAACAAATAATATAACAAACAATAAACATTTATGACATCAAGTTTAAACCCACCCACAACAGATTATTTAAGCCTTTATGATTATTTAAAAAAACCAGCAGGTTCTAAATTAGGATTACAAGTATTTACTTACGCTAAGTTAAGAGGTATAAAACCTATGACAAAAGAAATTAATCAAGGAGGTCATACTAGAGTTATGTGTTATCCTCCAAGATTATTAAAAGAATATTTTACAATAGCCAATAATTTAGAAGCTTATAAAAAATGTTTTAACTAATGAAAGAACATAAAAGAAATATACAGTTCCAACCTCATGATGCTCGTAGAATTATTACAAAATTATTCTCTAATGTAAAGTTTTTAACATCAAAGGATCTTGAAGTATTAGATTTCTTAGGTAAGAAAGGAGATCATGATGATAGAGATGTAAATCTATATTATAAAGAAGGAAAAAAACCTATAAATATAAAATAATATGAATAAAAAATATGCAGTAATTTCACTAAGTGGGGGTATGGACTCTAGCACTTTATTACTAAACCTATTAGATAATGGTTATGAAGTTACAGCGTTAAGTTTTGATTATGGTCAAAAACATAAAGTTGAACTTGAAAGAGCAAGTGAATTAGTAGAGTATCTTAATTATACAAATGGATTAACAGGAAGAGAAAATAGTAAATTCATTAATGTCAAACATCAAATTATTAATCTTAATGGTTTATCCCAATTATTAAATTCATCATTAGTTGAAGGAGGAGAAGATGTACCTGAAGGTCATTATGAATCTGATAATATGAAAGCTACTGTTGTACCTAATAGAAATAAAATATTTTCTTCTCTTATTCAATCTGTTGCTTTAAGTATAGCAGAAAAAAATAATTCGGAATGTGTTATAGCTATGGGAATTCATGCTGGAGATCATGCAATTTATCCTGATTGTAGACAAGAATTTAGAGATGCTGATTTTGAGGCATTTAAACAAGGAAATTGGGGTTCTGAAAAAGTTAGTTTATATACACCCTATCTTGAATTAAATAAATTCGATATTTTAAAAGACGGAGAATATTCATGTAATAATTTAGGATTAAATTTCAATGAAGTATATAAACGAACATTAACTTCATACAAGCCAATTAAAATAAACCAAAAATCCCCAAATAAAGGACCTTATGGTGAAGAAGATGTAGACAGATTTGTTTGGTACTCAGATTATAAATCAGCTTCATCAGTAGAACGTATTGAAGCGTTTATTAAATTAGGTAGGCCTGATAGTACGCCCTATGCAGATGAAACAGGTCCTGTATCTTGGGAAATAGCTAGAGATCATGTTAAATCTATATTATTAGAAAATGATGCTCTTATTACATATCACTTACATAATGGAGATAAAAAATGAATGCATTAGTTTTAGATAAAGAAAAAATATATAAAATATATATGGAATGGGTTGATAAAGTATCTGATGAATGTGATTGGAAAAGTACTTTTGGACCTAAAGAAATTGTATATAAAATTTGTAAGATAATAGAGAAAGAATTAAATGAATAAAAACACAGTAGAATTATTAGGTCATTATGGTGGTGACAAAACTCATGCATTGAGTGCTTGGACAAGTACAATAAGAGATTATAAAGGTAAAGAAGGTAAAGTACCTAATTTATTAACAATGTTAGCTGATAACAAACATGGTACACCATTTGAAAAGTCTTGTATTCATTTTTTAGTAAATGTAGATCAAGCTACACATATTCATCTTTTAAAACATAGAATTGGTGTTTCTATTAATGGTGAAAGTGCTAGATATAAAGAACTTAAAGAAGATAAATATTATTTACCTGAAGATTTTGATGTACCTCATTCTATGGAATATTTAGATGATTATGAACATGGTCAAACATGGGCATTTAAACTTAAACAATATACTGAATTAGGTAATCAATTATATCATCAATGTTTAGAAGATTTAACACCTATTTTAGGGCGTAAACGTGCTAAAGAAAGTTCTCGTTATTTTAAAACATTTAATTCCCAAATTACAATGGATATTATGTTTAATTGGAGATCCTTTTATCATTTCTATATATTAAGAGCAGATGAACATGCACAATTAGAAATAAGAGAATTAGCAAAACAAATGTTGAAATTAATAAAAGATATACCAAATAATCCATTTGAACACACATTAAAAGCATTTAAATTATGAAACAAGTACAACAATTAGAATTTATTGAAAATATAAATAAAAAAGGAATTGAATTAATTAAATCTAAAGGATACGATTATGCTGGAGAAGATGTATTAAAGAATTTTAAACAAATGCATCAACTTTTAGATTTATTACAAGTAAATACTTCTAAAATAGAAGGAATACATATGTTTTATATTCTTTTGAAAATACAAAGATTATGTAATTTATTATTTTCAAATAAAATAGCAAAGAATGAAAGTATAGAAGATACTTTAATTGATTTAAGAAATTATGTTGATTTATTAAATTGTACTTTAGAAGAAAAAAATAAAAACCAAAATATAAGTGATAAAATAGAAACAAATATTATTGAACCGGCAAAACCAAAATACTAATTATAAAAGAAAATATTATGACATTAGAGAGAATAGAACATATATTAGAAGAACTAACACAAAAAATAAGTGCATGTAATTATGATAATTATAGATTATTAGAATATTTAGATTACCCACAAGGAGAAGAAAAATTAAATGAAGATTGTAAACCTCATCGCTCTCATAGTAATCTCTTACCAAAAATTTGGGAACATATAAATGAATTAGATAATCAAATTAATTTCATGAAAGGTAATAGTGTAAAATTAGAAGGTATTATTAGAAATAACGTTGAAGTGGTTCAACAATCAGAAAATTTAAAAGTTCCACGAACTAGGTAATTCAAAAAAATAACGAAAAGAAAAGAAATGAAAATTCAAGAATTGGAAACTGCAAAAGTAGGTTATGCTAATGGTATATCAACTCAACTAGCACAAGTATTAGAAAGAGAAAACCGCTCTCTAAATGATGTAGAAAAAAAAGAAATTATTGCAAATGCTGCTTATCATTATGGAGCTTTTCTAGAAGCCTTAGGTTGTGAATGGCAATTAGATCCAAATTCTAATAATACTCCTTATAGAGTAGCTAAAGCTTATGTTAATGATTTATGGAAAGGTAGATATGAAATATTTTCTGATACTACTTCTTTCCCTGCAGATGGGTATACTGGTATAGTTTTAGAAAAAAATATTGAATTAACAAGTCAATGTTCTCATCATCATCAAACAATAAAAGGAAAAGTTCATATAGCTTATATACCTGGAAAAGATGGTACTGTAGTTGGATTATCTAAACTAAATAGAATAGTAGAACATTTTGGTAGAAGAGGAGCAATCCAAGAACAACTAACAAAATCAATACAAAATGCTGTAGACAAAATATGTACAGGAAATATTGGAGTAATGGTTGTTATTGATTCTACCCATAATTGTGTTTCTTGTAGAGGAGTAAAACACCAAGGAGCTTCAATGGTCACTTGTGAAGTATCAGGTGTATTTTCAAACCATGAAAAAACAGCAAAACAAGAAGTATATCAAATGATAAAATTAAAATAATGAAAATGGATTATAATAAAATACAACCTATTATAGAGGCTTATACTTGTATTCAAACTGAAGGAAGTAGAGCAGGATACCCTCATTTTTTGGTTAGAACAACAGGATGTACCCATAGATGTTGGTTTGGTGAAGGAGGTTGGTGTGATTCTTGGTATACTTCAATTACTCCAGAAAAGGGATCATGGACATTACAAGCTATTAAAGAATTATTTGAAAGTAGACCTGATATAAATCATCTTATGATAAGTGGGGGTTCACCAACAATGCATCCTGCATTAGTAGATGAATTGGTTACTATGTTTAATGAAATGCATAGTGAACCATTGAGTTTTCCTACTCCTATAAATACTAAACCATTGATTTCACCAAAAACAGGAATGATGTCTGATGGAAATGGATTTATAACAATGGAAACAGAAGGTTCTCATTTTGTCGAAACCAAATATCCAATAGATTTAATTTCACTATCTCCTAAGTTTGAAAATTCTGTTCCTAAACTAGGAGTACAGTTACCTAATTCTGATAAAGTTGTGGATGATAAAATGATTAAACAACATAATAAGTTTAGATTAAATCATAATGCTATTGAAGATACATTAAATTATCATAAAGATTATCATTTTAAACCAGTTGTTGATATGAATGATCCTTATATTTGGGATGATATCGAAAATTTTAGAAATAGACATAATATCCCAAAAAATAAAACATGGGTAATGCCTGCAGGAGATACACGTGAGGCTGTAATCCCAAATTATAAATATGTAATGGAAGAATGTACTAAACGTGGATATAATTTTACAGGTCGTGCACATATTATTTCCTTTGATGATTTACGTGGAGTATAAAAAATATATTAAATGAATAAAATTGTAGTATGGTTAGAGGAAGATTATTCTAAATCGTCAGAAATCATAACAGATCATGATAATAGAGAGAATATAACTGAATTAGTGAATTCCAAGTTTGGGAAAAATAACTGGTTTTATTATGATATTTGGGAATTAGATAAAGATGGAAAAGAAATCTAAAGGATTAGGAGATAGTCTTGAAAAAATATTTAAAGTAACAGGTATAAAATCGGTAGTTGAAAAAACTACCGATATACTTGGTATAGAAAATTGTGGATGTACACGTAGAAAAAACGTATTAAATGAATTATTTCCTTATTCTCAGCCAAATATACAACAACCAAAAAATAATACAGAATTACTCGTAGAAGGTACTTATTATATTAATAATAATTTAGTAATTACTCGAAATGGAGAAATTTTTAATTATAAAATTGGAGATAAAATATTATTAGAAAAATCAAATCCAAATTTTAATGATTTCCAAGTTTATTATAATTTAGGATTAATAACTAAAGAATGACACAAGAAGAAAAAATCCAATTAGTTATAGATGATATAAGGAGTAAATTTCCCAAATGTTCTTATACTATTAGAATTTTATTATGGGATGATGGTACTGATCTTGTAGAATGTAGACATGGTACAAAGGATATACTATATATTTCTTCATATTATGATAATAAATTATCTTTTGAAGAAATACCACTTGATAAATTTCATCATGGTATGTTAGTAGATGAAAATGGGACTGAATATTTTAAAAGAAAATGAATTTAGAAGATTTAATTACAGAAAAAATAGTTGAATATTGTGAACCTCTGAATATTATTTTTGTAATAGGTTATACAAAAACAGGAAAAATCACTATAGCTCGTAAACTAGCAAAAGAATTAAATAGAACTTTACTAATTTCTGATGAATTTATTGAAAAATATGGACATGAAGATGCTATAACATATTTAGAAAATGAACTCCAACAATATTATTATTCAGTTACCCCAATAATTGTAGAAGGAATATTAGGATTTAGATTACTTAGAAAATTAGCTAAAGATGGTTATATAGTTCCTGATTTAATAATAAAAACTCAATGTAATGAAGCAACTATAACTCATTTTTATAATAAAGATGGAGAAGGTTATAAAATTACAAGAGCCTTAGGTTTTAATAAAGGTTTAGAAAAGATTTGGAATGAATATTTATATTTCATACATTCTAATTTTAAGAAACCAAAATTATTAAATTTAAACACAAGTATATATTAAATGGAATTCAAAAATTACATAGGAAGTGAAACATTAGAGGAAGATGGATTTCAAGTATTTAATAACCCTTTTATAAAAGATATTATTAATACTTATTCTTTAGATTTAGAAGAAGTAGCCAAATATAGTATTAATACTGATGTTTTTAGAACCAAATTAGGAGATATTAAGCAAATTCAAAATCTAAATTTTGGTAATTTGAATGAACAATTAGTTAGATTAATTTGGGATGGTAATTATCAAGTACTTAATAATCAATATTTTTGTAAACCTCCTAATTACAAAATGACCTCAGCCCATCAAGATAATGCTTATTTTGATAGTAAAGAAAAAGTTTTTACATTTTGGATTCCTTTACAAGATGTTGATTTAATAAATTCATGTATGTTTTATGTACCAGGAAGCCATAAAAATGGTTTAGTAGAACATAAAGCTATTGGAACAAATGTTAGAACAAGAACAGGTAAAACTGGTTTTTCATTATATTCCGATTATTATAAAAATAGAGAATTTGTAAAAGTTCCAATGAAAGTTGGAGAAATATTAGTACATGATAAAGATTGTATGCACTTTTCCTCTCCCAATTTAACTGATGATTATAGAATAGCAATAACAAGTATAATAAAATTAATATAAATAATTATGTCACAGACAATTCAACAACAAGTAGAAGAAATAAAACATTTCAAAAACCAAAACTTACTAAGTACAATTTTGCAACTAAATCAATTACTGAAAGTAAAATCATACTATATAAATACTATTAATGGTGATAAAACTTTAGTCTCTTCATACCAGAATAGAATAGATGAAGATCAAGCAAAAATTATCAGAGAAAAAATTATGTTAGCCATCTCTAAAATAGATTTAGAATAATGAGTATGAGTTTTGTACCTTTTGTAAGTGAAGTAGAAGCTTTTAATAAAGCTATGGGTAAACCGAATTCATATATTCCAAATATACCTAAAGAAAAATGGCAATGGGAATTTATATATAATTTTATTAAAGAAGAATTAGATGAATATAAAGAGGCATGTGAAACTAATGATTTAGTTGGAGTAGCAGATGCTTTAGGTGATATTATGTATGTTTTATGTAATGGAATTATGTTACATGGAATGAAAGATAAGATAGAAGATGTATATAAAGAAATACAAATATCTAATATGTCTAAAATTTGTTTATCTGAAGAAGATGCTATAGCTACAGTAAAAGATAGAGAAATAATGCTAGGACAACCATGTCATTATGAAAAAGTGGAAGAACATTGGGTAGTATATCGTTCTTCAGATAGAAAAGTTCAAAAATCTATTACATATTTTAAACCAAATTTAAAACAGTTTTTTGAATAATATTAGGCCTCTTAAGAGACCTTTCGTATGTTTACTAATAAATAAAATTACAAATTATGCCTTTATTAAATACAAATAATATAGATAAAATTAAGATACTTTATCATAATCAAGAGGAAAATTATACTGAATTATATATACAATATAAATTTTTTTGGACATCATATAAAAAAGTATATCGAAAATATACTAAAGAAATAGTGATTAATAATAAAATTATGGAAGATACAGAATATTTTGAGGTATATAATAACGGATATTTAAGAAAATTAGGTTTTTTTGAGAGAAATGATATACAAAGTTATTTTATATTAATATGAGAGTAACAGAAAATAATATACAAATATTAAAAGATAATGAAGTTTTTGTTTTTGGTTCTAATGAATCTGGAAGACATGGGGCTGGAGCTGCTCGTCAAGCTTTGACTTGGGGAGCTATTTGGGGACAACCTAAAGGACTCCAAGGAAAAACATACGGAATTCCAACAAAAAATGCTTCTATAACAAAAACATTAACACTTCCTAAAATTCAATATTATGTAGATGAATTTATTGAATTTGCTAAAGCTAATCCAAATTTAACATTTCTTGTGACTGAAATAGGTTGTGGGTTAGCTGGTTTACAACCTAAAGAAGTAGCACCTTTATTTGAAAACGCTATTAATATTGATAATATACATCTTCCTAAAAAATTTTGGCATAAATTAATGGTTAATTATACAACCAAAAATTAATATGAAAATATATATTTACCTTCTGAATTTATAATTCACTTAATGACAAATAATGATAATTAATATTTTTCCAAAACATGTTTTCCAACAAATGTTGGATTCTTTTAAACAAAAAGGAAGCAGTCCTGAAATGTTTGATGATATATTTTTTATTAGTATATTAGATCCTGATTTTCCAGATAGATTATTTAATGATTGCGATAATTATAAAACTTGGTGGTTTTATGATTTAGAATATGAAATTGGTAACTATAAACCTATGAATGAAAAACAAGCTGAGGAAATTTATCAATTTATAAAATCAAATAAGGATAAAAAAAGATGTTTTGTTCATTGTAGTGCTGGTATTTCTAGAAGCGGAGCTGTAGGAGAATTTATTCAAGATATACTAGGAACTGAATCTTATCAAGACTTTAAGAAAAGAAACCCTAATATAACTCCTAATTTACATATTAAAAAACTATTAAATCAATTGATATGAAAGTAATATTTTTAGATATTGATGGTGTTTTGAATGTTATAGGACAAGGTCATGATAAATATGGTAAAATATTTCATAAACATTTTGAAGATAATTTAAAATGGATTATAGATTCAACAGGAGCTAAAATTGTAATTTCTTCTTCTTGGAGAAAAAACGGATTAGAGGAAATGAAATCTATGTGGTTAGATAGAAATTTACCTGGTGAATTAATTGATACTACTCCTAGTTTATATTTAAAAAAGGGGGGGAGTATACGATTTTGGAATAATAAATTATTAGAAAAACCCACTCCTAAAATAAGGGGTTATTCAATCCCAAGAGGTTGTGAAATCGAATATTGGTTAAAAGAAAATAAAGTAGATAATTATGTTATTTTAGATGATGATAATGATATGTTATTTTCACAAAAAGATAACTTTGTAATATGTAGTAAAAATAATAACCATGAAGATTGTATTGATATTGGATATGGTTTAACTAGAATATGTGCTGAAAAAGCAATTAAAATTTTAAATGGGAAAAATAGACCATATAATTCCATGCTCTTCTTTTAATTTAATTATTTTAGAAGAACAACAGAAATGTTTCCACTTCACAAATCATCAACCATTATTTAAAACAACAGAAATAGCAAAATTATTTGGTTATTCATATCAAATAGGAAATAGAAATAAATCAAATAAATAATGTACCAAGCAATTTTTTTTGAAAGAAGGAAGAACCCAGATAAAGGATATATTTACCTCAGAGATGATATTGAAAAATGGAAAAGATTTAAATATTCTCCACCAGTTTATGAAGTAAATCCTGAAGGGGAGTATAGTACTTTATTTGGAAAAAGAGTATCCAAAGTAGAAGGAAAGTATGATTGGTTTGATAACCACATTCTTGAAAAGGATATCCAAAAAGAAATAGCAGTTTTAAGAGATTTCTATTATAAAGATGATTCACAACCTTCATATCATAATATACTTTATTTAGATATTGAGATTCAGTTGTTGGGTTCTTTAACACCTAGTTATATACAAGCTGCTCCAGCAGAATTAACTTCAATAGCTTTAATAGATATAACTACTAAACAAAAGATATGTTTTATTGTTGATGGAAAATCTAAATTAACAGATTTACAAAAAGAAGGAAAACAAATTATAGTATGTTATAGTGAAAGAGATTTAATTTCTAAATTTTTAAAGAAATGGAGAGAATTAGATCCTACTATAGTTGTTGGCTGGAATAGTGATTATTTCGATATGCCTTATTTGTATTGTAGGATTTTAAAAGTATTTGGTGAAGAAACAGCTAATTTATTATCTCCAATAAAAAAAGTAATTAATCAACCTGCAAATCCTGATAATCCTATCACTATAGGTGGTATAAATTGTTTAGATTTCATGAGGTTGACTAAAAAATATATTACAAAAGAAGAACCATCATATAAATTGCATGATATTGGTATTAAATATGCTAAACTTGGTAAAATTGAATATAAAGGAAATTTAGATCAATTATTTGAGGAAGACCCTGAAAAATATATTGATTATAATATTCGTGATGTTGAAATTATTGAAGAATTGGAGAAAAACTTACAATTTGTTCAATTAACTATTTTAATTTCACATTTATGTCATACTTCTTATGAATCTATTTATTATAATACAGTTTTAAATGAGGGAGCTATTCTTACTTATTTAAAACGTGAAGGAATAATAGTTCATAATAAACCTACTACTATTAATAAAGAAATTCGTGAATTAAACGAAGGAGATATAGTTGTTCATCAAAGAGGTACTCCAACTATTGAAGGAGAGGTACATTCTGTTGAAGGAGAGGAAGTTTATGTAAAAACAGCGTTAGGAGAATTAAAATTACGAGGAATTAAAACTATTCGTAAAAAAGAATCATATGCTGGAGGATTTTTATTAGAACCTATTCCAGGAATATATAGATGGTTGAGTGATTTTGATTATGCTTCCCTATATCCATCAATTATTAGATCTTTAAATTTAGGTATTGAAACTTTAATAGGAAGAATAGCAATTGATAATCCAACTAGAAATATTTGGTGGGGGTTAGAAGATTTAAAGAATAAAAACCAAAATGAAGAAATCCAATTTGAAATTCTTGATAAGGAAACATATACTTTTACTACTCATAATACTACCATTGGTAAAATAGTAAAAAATATAGAAGATAAAAACTGGACTATTTCTGCTAATGGGGTTATATTTAGAACAGATACTCAAAGTGTAGTAGCTAAAGTATTAACAGATTGGTTTAAATTAAGAAAGGAATATAAACATAAAATGGAAATTGCCTATAAAGAAGGTGATGAAGTTTTAGGAAAATTATATGATTCTCAACAACACTCATTCAAAATTCTATTAAATGCCGTTTATGGAGCATTTGCAATTAATGCTTGGAGATTTACAGATGGTTTCAAAATATTATCATCAGCTATTACTTGTACTGGACAAAGAATGGTTTGCGAAACAATTAAATATGCTAATGAACATATTGAAGAAACCTATTTAAAAAAATAAATTATGCCTGCAGCGAAAATTAGAACAGAACAAGATATTTTAAGAGCTATGGCTGTTACTAAATCAAATATAGCAGCTGCTAAATATCTTAATGTAAGTTTTTGGACATATAGAAAATATGCCAAATTATATATAGATAAAGAAACAGGAAAAACATTATGGGAAAAACATAAGAACCAAAGTGGTAAAGGTGTTCCTAAATTTTATAATAATAAAGGAAAAGGAGGTGATCTTCAAATGATTTTAAAAGGAGAAATTACCACTATCGATAATTATGATATCGAAAAATTCAAAACTGCTTTAATTAGAGATTTAATATTCTTTGAAAGATGCAATCGTTGTGGTTTTGATGAGGCAAGAGTTCTTGATTATAAAGTACCATTATTAATTAACTTTAAAGATGGAAATAGAAAAAATTGGAGACAACCTAATTTAGAATTAATTTGTTATAATTGTTATTATTTAACTGTAGGAGATGTATTTACTAAAAGACAAATCCAAGATATAGAATCTCATGTTGATACTTCGAAAACCAATGAAGTTACTTGGGATTTAGATCCTTATATGAAGGAACATTTAAAAGACTTAGGTCTTATGGATGATGAAGATAAAGGAGATGAAGATAATGATTTTATTGCTTATAAAGATTACGTTAAATAACAATTAATATGAAAGAACAACTAATATCATTCGAAACAGCCAAGTTAGCTAAAGAAAAAGAGTTTTTTGATAAAACATCTAATGGAGAAATAAGAATATCTCAACAAAACGTTTATAGTCCTGAAGGTAATTTATTTAGTTTAGAAAAAGCTATTTTTTCATCAGCTTTTAGATTAAAAGATTGTTATAATGCTCCAACACAATCATTACTTCAAAAATGGATAAGAGAAGTTCATAATATTAATATATTAATTTCACCATCTAAAACAAATTATTTTATAATAATGGTATATCTTGATAAACATAATAATTTTCAAGAATATGATTTACAAAATTATTATAAAACCTACGAAGAAGCATTGGAAACAGGACTATTAGAAGCATTAAAAATTATATAAAAATAAAAGTATGAATTTTGATGTCCATAAAATAAATAAACATATTGCTGCTAGTGATACAGATTCATGTTTTATTTGTTTTGAACCTGTATTAACTAAACTTTATCCTACTTTAGATTTAACTGATAAAGAAGAAGTATTACCTAAGGTTAAAACATTACAAAAAGATGTAGGGGCAGTATTAAATAAACAACAAACTATACTTGCTAAAAATATTTTAAATTGTGATGAACATTATTTCGATTTAAAACCTGAATTTATTCTTCAATCTGCTTATTGGTCAGGAAAAAGAAGATATGCTCAATGGCAAGTTGATAAAGAAGGTATTCCCATAGAAAAACTTGTAGTAATGGGATTAGATATTATGAAATCTAATTTCCCTCCACATTTTAGAGGTTTTGGAGAAGAATTAATTAAAAAAATATTATTTGCTACTTCTAAAACAGAAGTAGATAAATTTATTATTGATTTTAGAGATTCAATAAATGAAGTAAATTGGAGGAAATTATGTAAACCTACAGGTATTAAAAAAATACAAGAATATATTGCTTCTCCACCACCCCCAGGAAAAATGTTTTCAACTTTACAAAAGAAAGCACCACCCAATACAAAAGGTTCCATTAAATATAATGATATATTAAAATTTAAAGGTTGGGATAAACAATATTCCCAAATCCAATTAGGAGATAAAATATATTTAGCTTATTTAAAGAAAAATCCATATATGTTAGATATGATAGCATTTAAAGGATATGATGATCCCCCAGAAATAGTAGATTTAGTAGAAGAATATATTGATAAAAATAAATTATTTGAAACAGTACTCCAAAAAAAGATAGAAAAAATTTATGAAGATTTAAAATATGGTTCTGTTGTATTTAATTCTTATATAACTGATTATTTTAATTTCTCTTAAATAAAATTTGGATATTTTAATAAATTAATGTATATTAATATAAATAAAAAAGATTATGAAATTATCCCCTGAGATAAAAAAGTTATATGATATATATAATACTCCTATGTTTTATGCGGAAGATACTGAGGATTATATATATACTTATCTAGAAGATTATAATGAAGATGAATATCCTGAACTTCATAAAATAGCAGAAAAACTTTTATTAGAATTAGATAATAGAAAGAATATTTAAATGAATAAAAAAGATTTAGTAAAAGTAATTGAGAAATATTACTTGGGAGGTTTAACAGAGCAAGTTAAATTTAAAATAAAAGATAATCAATTAACTATTAATTTTGCTACAGCTTTAAAAGACTGTATTGGAGAATTAAGTGCTCCTATGGATATGGAAGATGTAGAGTTAGGTATTTATGATACTACCCAATTATATAAATTAGTAAATATTACTAATGATCCTATTCAATTAACAGTTGAAAAAGCTGGAGAAACTGCTTTAAGACTTGAAATAAAAGATAATCAATATGATTTATCTTATAATTTAGGTGATTTAGGATTAATTTCTGAAGGAAAATTGCAAAATTCCATGCCCCCTCCTTCAATAAAACTTACATTAGATACAGAATTCATAAATCGTTTTATTAAAGCTCATAATGCTTTAGAAAAAGTTGAAACGTTTACAATAAAATCCGAAATAGACAAAACTAAATCAAAAAACCTAAAATTTACAATTGGTTTAAATGAAAGATACGCAAATAAAATTACATTTTCTCAACCTGTAGAAACTTATAGTGAATTAGAAAAATTTACTTATAGAGTATCTAATTTTAGAGAAATCTTATCTAATTCAAAAAATTCAGAATGTGAAATGATAGTATATTCTATGGGGATAGTTTCCTTAATTACTAAAGAAGATGATATTAATGTCCAATACTACTTAGTCCCAAATAAGAATATATAAACTATTATCTCTATAATAGATTTATAAAGAGAAATAAAAACTAAAGTTATGGAGGTAAATTTAAAACTTAAACAGAAAAATAATATATAAATAAAGATTATGGAGACAGCAAAAAAACCATTTGGAGCAGGTAGACCTAAAGGAACTGATAATATAACATATATAAAAGATCCATTATTAGGGAAATATCATATTGTTATAAAAGATAATATTTTTGAAGTTTCTCAAACTTCATCTGTTGCAAAGGAAAAGAATATGGGATATTTTACAACTTTAGGAGGAGCTTTAGGTAAAATAGCTAAATTACAAACTAATGAAAAATATAAGACATTTTCATTAAAAGAATATATAGATGAATATAAATTAATAGTAAATACATTAAACCAACAATTTTTATGAGTAAACAATTAGTCCCTAATTATGGACAAGCTATTTTAAAACCTATTGAAGAAGGAGAACAATTTCAGGGAAATATAATTATTCCTGATATAGAAAATACAAGAGCTTCTCAAGCTGAGATTATTAAATTAGCTCCAATATACAATTATAATACAGGAACTATAGTTCCTTGCATGTTTAATGAAGGAGATATTGTAGTTTTCCCATCAATGGGAGCACAAAAAGTGACATTAGATAGAGTAGACTATTTTGTAGCTTCTATTTCTGATTTATTAGCTGCTATTAAATAATAATTAAAAAGATATATGACACAAACAGAAAACGGAGAAAAATTACAAGCCGGTTTATTAAGAGGAATAGAGAAATTAAATAATGCAGTATCTGATACATTAGGTCCCTATGGAAGAACAGTTCTGCTTAAAGACCAATATGGTAAAATTAAAACTACTAAGGATGGTGTTTCTGTAGCGAAAGGTTTTATTGAATTGGAAGATCAAATTGAAGATATGGGTGCACAACTTGTTAAAAAAGTATCGGAAGATACTAATAATAAAGCAGGTGATGGTACTACGACATCAACATTACTAGCTACTAGTATTATAAAAGAAGGTTTCAAAGTTATGGAAAAAGGATCTAATTCTGTTTCTGTTAAGAAAGGTATTGATTTAGCTGTTAAACAAGTTATTGAAAAACTGAAAGAAAATAAAGCAGATATAACAGAAAATTCCCAAATCCAAGAAGTAGCAACTATATCTGGTAATAATGATCCTGAAATCGGAACATTAATTTCTACAGCTATAGATAAAGTAGGTAGAGAAGGTATAATTTCGGTTGAAAAATCTAAATTTGGAGAAACCAGTTTAGATGTTGTAGAAGGAATGCAGTTTGACAGAGGTTATAAATCTCCATATTTTGTTACTGATAACAATACAATGCAAGCTACTTTAGAAAAACCATTAATTCTTATATATAGTGGAAGAATAACATCAGCCCAAGATTTAGTTGGAGTTATGAATAAAGCTAATATTGAACAAAGATCATTATTAGTTATTGCTGAGGATATTGACGGAGAAGCTTTATCAACTTTAATTGTAAATAAAGTTAGAGGAGTTGTTGATTCAGTTGCTGTCAAAGCTCCTGATTTTGGAGATAGAAGATTATCTATGTTAGAAGATTTAGCAATTATAACAGGAGGACAAGTTATATCTACTGAAAAAGGAATGAAATTGGATAAAATAAATCCAAATGAATGGAATAAATATTTAGGTAATGCTCGTACTGTAACTATTACTAAAGAAAATACTACAATAGTAGATGGAGAATGTGAACCAGCAGAAATAGAAAAGAGAACTGAGGAAATTAAAACTCAAATTGATAAAGCATCATCTCCATTCGAGAAAGAAAAACTTCAAGAACGTTTAGGAAGAATGGTAGGAGGAGTTGCTGTAGTTTCTATTGGGGGTAATTCTGAAGTAGAAATTGAAGAGAAAAAAGATAGGGTAGATGATGCATTACATGCTACTCGTGCTGCCATAGAAGAAGGAGTATTACCTGGAGGAGGTTCTGCTTTATTATATGCTAGAGAAGGAATCATTTTTAATGAAATAGATAAAGATATTAAATTAGGACAGCAAATTGTATATGATGCTTGTTCTGCTCCATTTACTAGAATTCTTGAAAATGCTGGTTATGATAGTGAAGATATTAAAAAATTAATATCTGATTTAACTAAAAAACCTGATATTTGGAATGGATATGATTTAGTTTCTGAATCTATTGTTAATATGAGAACTAAAGGTATTTTAGATCCTGTAAAAGTAACTAGATATGCATTACTAAATGCTTCTTCAGTAGCTGGAACTATTTTAACAACAAATAATTTAGTTATTGAAAAAAGAGAAGAACAAAAAGAACAACCTTCATTATATTAAATATTAGGCCTTGTAAAAGGCCTTTTATATATTACTAATTATGAAATATAAAGTATATTATTTTGATAAAGGGAATTGTATTTTAAAAAAGTTATTTATTAATGATAAAGTTTTTTCTTCAATTGAAGAAGCAAAAAAAGCTATAAATAACAAAAAATATCTTCCTCCTTATCAAATAGTAATATGTAGTAAAAATAATTTTGGTTGGTATATTGAAGAAATATATAATAATTTTATATGAAAGAACAATTTATACCTTATGAATTAGCACTAGAACTTAAAAATTTAGGTTTTGATGAACCTTGTTTGTCCACTTATCATACTAAAACTAAAGAAATTATCAAAATATTTGGGGAGTTTAAAAAACAGCCTGAAAAAGAAATTTATTGGATATTAGCACCACTATGGCAACAGGCCTTTGATTGGTTTAGAAAAAATAAATTAATAGATTCTAATATAGAACGAAAAGATTATATAGGTGATAATTTTGATTATTATTTTTATACTATATGTGGAAGTGAAAAAAATTCTAATATACTTGTTGATAATGATGATTTAGGAAAAACTAAACAAATTTATGAAGAAGCAAGACAAGCTTGTCTAGAAAAATTAATTGAAATTATAAAAGGAAATGAATAACGAACATAATTTATATTGGGCAAAATACTCTCCAACAAGTCTCGAGGGATATATAGGAAACCCATTATTTAGAGCAGATTTACAAAAATGGATTGAAGAAGGTTCTATTCCTAATATTATATTAAGTGGTAGAGCAGGATCAGGGAAAACAACTGCAGCGAAAGTAATTACTTCTTCTATTCCCTGTGATAGTCTTTATATAAATGCTTCTGATGAAAATGGAATTGATACTATTAGAGAAAAAGTTAAATCATTTGCTTCTACAGCTAGTTTTATGACTTTGAAAATCATAGTATTAGATGAAGCAGATTTTTTAACACCAGCAGCACAATCTGCTTTAAGAAATATTATTGAGACTTTTAGTAGTACTACTCGTTTTATATTTACTTGTAATTATTTTGAGAGGATGTTAGAACCTATTCAAAGTAGATTAGAACGATATGAATTAAAACCTCCTACAAAATCAGAATTAGCAGCTAAATGTAAATATATCTTAGAACAAGAAAATATTAAATTTGAAAATACTGAACTAGCTAAAGTAGTGAATTTAACATACCCTGATACTAGACAATGTTTAATTAAATTACAATCATTTTCCAAAACAGGTAAGTTAATAATAACAGATACTTCTAAAAATATTGAAAAAGAAGGAGAAGAGATAATTAAATTATTAAAGGGTAAAAACCCAAAAGATTTTAATAAAATAAGACAAATAGTAGCAGATTTAGATTTAAAAGAATATTCTGAATTATATAGATTATTATTTGATAAACTAGATGAATATTCAGATAATATTACAATACCATGGATGATTGCTGAATCTCAATATAAAGCTGTTACTGCTCCTGATAGAGAAATACAATTTATAGCACTAATTAGTAAAATTTTAAATAATAAATAATGGAAAAACCACAAATAAACCTTGATATTAGAAAAACAACTCCAATTTTAACTCCTTCTGGAGGAAAAATTTGGCAAACAGGAGTAATTTTAAGAAAAGCAAGTAGATTTTTAACAGGAGGTCCTATAGATGCAGTTATACCTATTGATGTATTTTATGATCCTGAAACAGGAGAAATATGTGAGGAAGGATTGCCGCCAGAATTAAAAGAATTATTATTATCACAAGATGCCGAAAAGTAATTATACACCAGAAAAAACAGCAGAATATTTAATTAATAAATATAAAAAATTATTTATTGAATTTGAACTTGATAGAGATTATTTTTGTTTATCAAGTGCATTAATTGTTGCTAATGAAGCTATTTATATTTCCAATAAAGGTCAAAATGCTGAATGGAGTAATAGAACTAATTATTGGGAAAAAGTTAGACAAATTATTAAACAAAAATTAGATAATATTGATAATTAATAGTTTAATAAAAATAATATAGTGTGAATAAAAACAAAAATCTTAGTCCATTTGATTGGTTTAAACATTTAACAGAGTTTAAAACCCCTTGGGAAAAATTCTCACAAGATGAACAAAAAACATTTAATGCTTATATATTAAATAGGATTATTAGTATGAATTCTAGATATATTGAGTATGTAAATGAGGCTCAATCTTACCAAGTTCCCTCTAAGTATTTATATAATTTTTATTTAAAAATAATACCAAAAGGAAAGCAATTTTCACGTTATATCAAGTCAAGTAAAAAAGTTTATGGGGATGATGTGATTAATAATTTATCTCGCTTTTTTACCGTTTCTAAACGCGAAATATATGATAATTTAGAATTACTATCGCAAGAAAATATTATATATATTTTAGAAAGAATGGGGGTTGATAGTAAAAAGATTAAAACAATGTTAAATGGAAAATAAAATATTTTCAATAATTATAGGTTCTATGGAAGATCCTTTTGATGAAGATAATAGAATAACAACACAAGATGTTTTTTCTCCTCAACTAGGAAACCCATTAGAAATTGTATTAGATGAAGAATGTGAAATATCTACTAAATTAATAGGAATTTATTATAAATTACAACACCTTCATATATACCCAGGAATATATAAACTAAATGAGGATGAAGAGTTATATCTAAAAAATAAATTTAGAGTAATAGTAACAGAAAAAACTATTAATAACGGTTACTCATTAGATTCTGAACAAATTAAAAAACATTTAGAAATAAATAAACCTTATACATTAAAAATAATGAAAGTGGATAAATTTTCTAGTACAATAGAGTTAGAGGAATTTCCAGGAAAATTATTTAATTCAGTTAATTTTAAATTTCTTAAATTATGAATATAAGAAAAGATATGTTGAATCAAATTCCTTCAGTAGGTGATTTAATTGCTTATAATCCACCTTATGTAAAAGGAATTGTAATTGCTAGAGTATTAGGGTTTGCTAAATCTGGTTTACCTAAGGTCATTGATATAGAAGATATTGAAGAATCTTTAAAAGAATGTAATGAAGAAAATGGAGACATTATAAATTATTGTGATACTCCAAAAACAGGGTTTGTAGTAGTACAAAAAGAAAATTATCAAATATATTAATTATGACAAGTAGAGATTTTGCATATTGGCTACAAGGATTTTTTGAATTAGAAAATCCAAAAGAAATAGATTGGAAAAAAACAGAATTAATTAAAAAACATTTAAATTTAGTTTTTAAACATGAAATAGATCCTAGTATGGGAGATAGTAAACATCAAGATGAACTAAATAAAATTCATAATACTATTCCAACTTTTCTTCCAAAAGAAAGATGCTAAAATATGGCCAAGAAAAAAATACCAGCCCTAGTAAAACAAGTAAAAGCCTACAAACCACCATTTATTGATTTTTCCAAACAAAAAGTTATAAGTCATACTCAAATGACAATATTTAATGGTTGTGAGTTTCGATGGGGATTAACTTATCGAGATGGCCATAAAATACCTAATTATAATATAAACTTATTATTTGGGATTGTGTTACATGAAGTAATACAACATTATTTAACTACTTTTTATGAAAAAAGTGGAGCAGAAGCTGATAGAATAGACTTAGAAAGTTTATTTAAATTAAAATTAAAGCAAGAATATGTAGTCCAATATAATAAAAATAACAAAATCCATTTTTCTAACCCAGCAGAATTAGATGAATATTGTCTTGATGGATTAGAAATAATAAGATATTTTAAAAGAAAAAGAGGTGAATATTTTTCCAAAAAAGGTTGGTTTTTACTTGGTTGTGAAATCCCTGTATCTTATGATATTCTTCCTAATGTTTTATATAAGGGAGCATTAGACTTAGTTTTATATCATGAACCTACTAATACAGTAGAAATTATAGATTTAAAATCATCCACAAGAGCTTGGTATGATAAATCCAAAAAAGATGAAAATAAATTATCACAATTAGTTCTTTATAAAAAATTATTTTCAGAACAATTTAACTTTCCTATTGACAATATTAGTATCAAATTTATGATATTAAAAAGAAAAATAAAGGAAGATGGTGATTTCCCAGAAAAAAGAATACAAGAATTTATTCCAGCTTCGGGTAAAGTAAAACTTAAGAAAGCTTTTACATTATTAGAAAATTTTGCTCATTCTGCCTTTGATCAATTTGGAAAAATAAAAACGGATCCATTTAAAAAACATATTAGTCCTTCTAGTTGTCAGTTTTGTCCTTATAAAGAAGATGATAAATTATGTCCAAAAGGTAAAACACCTGCAAAATGGAGAAACCCATTTGAGATATTTTAAAAATTGTATATATTTATATATACAAAATAAAATATCATGAAAAAAATCAACCAAAGTCTTACAAGTGTCAAAGTAGATACTGAAGTATTTGAAAAATTCAAAATAGCTTGTATAAAATCAAAATTCTCATTACAGAAATTAGTAGATAGAGCCTTATTTTTATATCTTTCTGATGAAGAATTTCAAAGTAAACTTCATAATACAACAAATTTAGAATTTAAAGAAAAAGAATAAAATTATTTGGTTTTGTAATAAAGGTTTTATATATTAAATCATAAAAAGTTTAAATTAAGTATATGCATAAAGAAGGTTATAAGCCAAAAGAAGAACGTAAAAAAATACTACTATTATCTGATGATATATTCTTATTTTCAGGAGTATCTACAATGGCCAGAGAAATTGTAAAAGGTACAAGCCATTATTTTAATTGGGTTAATTTAGCTTCAGGTGTAAATCATCCTCATCAAGGACAAAGAATAGATGTATCCAAAACTATTGATGAACAAACAGGAAATGAAGATTCTTCAGTAATTTTATATCCTTTTAATGGATATGGAGATGCTAGAATTATGAGATATTTGTTAAAAACAGAAAAACCTGATGCAATAATAATATTTACTGATCCAAGGTATTTTACTTGGTTATTTCAAATTGAAAATGAGGTAAGAAAACAATGTCCTATAATTTATTATAATATATGGGATGAATATCCTGCTCCACTTTATAATAAATCTTATTATGAATCTTGTGATGGTTTATTAGCTATTTCAAGACAAACAGAAAATATTAATAAATTAGTATTAGGAGAATTAGCTAAAGATAAAATAATTGAATATGTACCTCATGGTATTAATGAAAATGATTTTTATCCATTAGAAAGTTCTAAAATCACTGAATTAAAACAAAAATATTTAGGAGGTTCTAATCCTAAATTTGTTTCATTTTTTAATTCAAGAAATATAAGGAGGAAAAGTGTACCTGATTTGTTAGTTGCTTGGCAATTATTTCAAGAAAAATTAACTCCTGAACAACAAAAAGACACCGCATTATTATTACATACAGATGTTGTAGATGGAAATGGAACTGATTTAGGTGCTGTTAGAGAAATGTTATTTGGTAAAAAATCGAATGTATATTTTACTAGTAAAAAAATGGGTACACCTGAAATGAATGAATTGTATAATCTTGCTGATGTAACAATTTTACCTTCCTCTAATGAAGGTTGGGGATTATCACTTACTGAATCTATGATGGCTGGAACTATGATTATAGCCAATGTTACTGGGGGTATGCAAGATCAAATGAGATTTGAAGATGAAAATGGAGAATGGATTAAGTTCAATGAAAAATTCCCTTCAAACCATTTTGGTACATATAAAAAATGTGGAGAGTGGGCAAAACCTGTTTTTCCAAATAATATATCATTAATTGGATCTCCTCAAACTCCATATATTTGGGATACAAAATTAGATTTTAGAGACTTAGCAAAAACCATTACTGAAGTATATAATTTAGAATCAGAACAAAGACAAAAATTTGGACTAAGTGGTAGAGAATGGGTAATGTCTGAAGAATCTATGATGTCATCTAATAATATGTGTAAAAATATTATAAGTGGAGTAGACAAAGTATTAACTAAATTTCAACCAAGAAAATCATTTGAATTAGTTAAGTCAGTAAATAGATCTGAGAAAAAAATATTACATCCATTAACTTATTAGTATGAAAGAATTATATTTAAAACAAAAGGAATATATAGAATTTTTAGAAAATCAAATAACAAAAACCTCTCCTTTATTATATATTCATGGATGGTCATGTTCTGAAGATGTTATAAAAGAAGGAAACAAATTAAGAGAAGAAATAAAAACTTTAACTGACCAATTTAGAAATAATGAATAAACCAAAATGCGTTATGTACGCTCCTATTGATACTTTCTCTGGTTATGGAGGAGCATCAAGAGAAAGAATAAAAGCCTTAATTGAATTATATGGAGATAAATGGGATATTAAAATATTATCTTGTGGTTGGGGTAATACTCCAAATGGATTTATAGATAACAATTCTGAATGGAGTTTCTTAAATGATTATATTCTATTAGAAAATTTAACATACCAACCTGATATTATGTTATGGTTTACAATTCCTGTTGAAGCAAAACCTATAGGAAAATGGAATTGTTTATTTACTGCTGGAATAGAAACAGATTTATGTGCACCTCAATGGATTGAGGCTATAAATACAATGGATTTAACTATTGTTCCATCAGAACATTCTAAGTCTGTATTTTTAAATTCTCAATTTGATAAAAAAAATGATCAAACCCAACAAATTGTAGGTAGAATAAAAGTAGAAAAACCAATTGAAGTAATTCATGAAGGTTTTATTACAAATGTTTATAAATATTTACCAAAACTAGAAAACAGCTCCATTAAAACAGAATTAGATTCTATTGAAGAAAATTTCTGTTTTCTATTTGCAGGTCATTGGTTACAAGGAGATATAGGAGAGGACAGAAAAAACGTTGGAGGACTTGTTAAATTATTTTTTGAGACATTTAAAAATAAAAAAACCAAACCTGCACTAGTATTAAAAACTATGTCAGGTCCTTGTTCTATTACAGATAGAGAATTTATTTTAGATAAAATTCAGCAAATTAGAGAATCTGTAAACTCAGCAAATTTACCTAATATATATTTACTTCATGGAGAAATAAAAGATATTGAAATGAATGAATTATATAATCATCCAAAAATAAAAGCAATGGTATCTTTAACTAAAGGTGAAGGATTTGGAAAACCATTACTTGAATTTACTCAATCTAAAAAACCATTGATAGTATCTAATTGGAGTGGACATATTGATTTTTGTAACCCTGAATTTACTTCTTTATTACCTGGAAATTTAACTCCAATTCACCCATCTGCACAAATAAAAGATATGTTAATTGAAGGAAGTAAATGGTTTACCCCTGATTATGGAATAGCGGGTGCTACTTTAAGAGATTATTTTGAGAATTATCCCAAATATAAAGATTTAGGTTTAAGATTAGGATATTATTGTAAAACTAATTTTTCATTTGATAAAATGAAAGAAAAAATCCAAACAATAATTGATTCAAATATAAAATTACCATATTCAGTTGTTTTACCTCCATTAAAAAAAGTATAATGAGAAATAAAATATATAAAATTAGAAATAAGAAAACCCAAGAATTTATTACACTTGGGTATTCGAATAAATATACATGGCATGTATTCCCCTCAGAAGCTATTAAAAATAATAAACATATAATATGTTTGGATGATTATGAAGTTGTAGTTTTTGAATATAAAGAAATTAATATATTACCTTTAATAAAAAAATAAAATGAAAGATGAATTAGGATTTTCTCCATTATGTGGATTAGAAGAAAGCGCATATATAACTCCTATTAACGAAACATTAAAATCATATAAATGTTTAGTTACTGGTTTTGAAACAAATGATTTAATGAAATTAGATGAATTTGATTTTGAAACTTTTGAAGAAACTTTACCTGAGTTGTATAAAGATATTAAACAAGTAGATAGTGATAAAAGAGTTTGGTATCCACAAACAATAAATATAGAAGGGGTAGGTATTATCTTTGTATTAGGTACTAGTAGAGATGATTGGGAATGGGCAGCTATTAAATCCATTAAAGTTAGGGAAGAAGAAAAAGAAAAATTTAAAAATCCAACAACAGGAGAATATATTAAATATAAAAATGATCCATCAACATTAACTAAGTTTGGTAAAGAAGGATTTATAGATTCTTTAGATTATTTGGATTTAATAAATTAAGTTTGTATATTTAAATAAAAAAGTTATATGTTAAAAATATTAAATATGAAGGTAGTATCCTATTGTGATATACCTGAAGAAATTGATAAAGGTTGGTTAGATGAATTAGGTTGTGATGTCTATACTGAATACAATTTATTGGAAGAAGAAGAAGGAGAACTGCAAGATTGGTTAAGAACAACATATCCTGAATTAATTAATACTACCTTTTTAATTCATATTGATTATTAATATGAGAATAACATATGCAATAACAGTTGCCGATGAGTTTGAGGAATTTAAATTACTTTTTAAAACCCTTCAAATTAATAAAAGAGAAGAAGATAATATTATTGTTTTAGTAGATAATAATAAGTGTCCTGAATCTTGTGAATTTTGGGATTTTTTATTTGATTTACATAGAGCAAGATATATTAAATTAATATCTGATAATTTTAATGGTAATTTTGCTGAATGGAAAAATAAATTAAAAAACCATCCTTTATGTAAAGATTACATATTTTTTATAGATGCTGATGAAAATCCAAATCCACAATTAATAGCAGATTTACCATTAATATTAGAATTAAATCCAAATGTTGATGTTTTTGGAATTGCTAGATCTAATTTTGTTAAAGGAATAACCCCTGAACATATTCAAAAATGGGGATGGAGAATAGATTCTAAAAATCGAATAAATTATCCTGATTTTCAATATCGTATATGTAAAAATATATCTAAATTAAATTGGGAAGGTAAAGTTCATGAAACTATATTAGGATTTACTTTAAGAACTGAATTACCTACAGAGAGTGAATATGAATTACTTCATATTAAAAAAATAGATAAACAGGAAAAACAAAATGAATTATATTCTAAATTATAAATGAAATTATTTAAAACAATTCATGATAAAAGTAACTTTATCCACCATACTGCTATTGTAGAAGAAGGTGTAATAATGGGTAAAAATAATTATATTGGCCCTTTTTGTATTATAAAAAAAGGAGTAGGAATGGAAGATAACAACAGATTTGAAGCATACTGTTCTATTGGTACTAACCCTGAATATAAGGGATTATTCCATAACACAGAATCTAAATATTCAGTTGATATTGGAAGTAATAATGTTTTTAGAGAATATGTTACTATTAATTCAGGTTCATCAAGACATACAAAAATATACAACAATAATATAATGTTAAGAGGTTCTCATCTAGGACATGATTGTATTTTAAATAATGAAATTACATTATCTTGTAATGTATTAGTTGGAGGACATTCAGAAATATTAGATGGAGTAAATATGGGATTAGGTTCTATATGTCATCAATTTTCTATTTTAGGAGGATTTTCTATGATAGGAATGGGAGGAGTAGTTACTAAGAAATCTAAAATATTACCAGGACAAATATATGTTGGAAATCCTGTTAAACATTTAAAAGAAAATACTATTGGATTAACTAGAGCAAATGGATATAATACCGTTTGGGGTATGGATGATTTAATTGAAGAATACGAAGAAACTATAAATATACATAAAAATCTTAAATAATGAATGAATTTGATAATTGGAGAAAGTCTTATGAGACTATGACTTTAGAAGAACAAGTAGAATATCATAATGATTTAGAATCCAGGTATCCTAATCAAGCTCACTATACATTTCCTATTGTAAATGAATTATTGACAATAGCTAAAAATGATAAAATATTAGAATTTGGTTGTTGGAAAGGAGATATGGCTCAACAAGCTTTATCTATTTTTAAAGATATAAAACAATGGAAAGGTATTGAAATATGTAAAGCCGCTATTAAAAAAATAAACTGTAATAATCCCAAATTTAGTTATATTTTTCCTTCTAAATTTAATTGGTTTGAAGATAAAAGAACAGAAGAAGCTGATATAATTTTTGCTACTCATTTTATTGAGCATTTATCAAATCAACATTTTGAACAATTGGTAAAATATTGTAGTGGAGTTAATTGGGTTTATTTTGAATGTCCTATTACAGAGGATGGGCAAACTTGGGAAGGTGATATTTCAACTCATAAATTAGAATATGGATGGAAAGATGTAGTTAGATTAATGGAGGATGAAGGATATAGAGTATATCGAAAATATTCACAAGGAATAATATTTCAATTATGGAAGGATTAAAATTAGCTCTTTATATTATAATTGAAGAAAAATATAAAGGAAGAACAAAGTTTGATTTTTGGAAAAATATCTCGATAGAAGATATTCTTATAATTAATATGCCTATAACTAAGATAACTACTCAAGGATATGTACCTAGATTGATAATAGAAAATAAAACAAATAATACTGAATTTAGTTGTAGTTTAACAGAAACATATAAATATCTTCAACATTTAAAATATAGAAAATATCCTATCCCTTTTGAAAGATTGTGTAAAAGTTATTTAAGAGAATTATTCCAAGAAATAAAACATGGAGATCAAGAACATCAAGATTGGTTAGAGAATAAAATAGAAGACTTTATTAAAGAAAAATTTTAATTATGGAAACTAAAAATTTAAGAATAATAGATATAAGTTCATTTAGACCTATTAATTTAAAATTAGCATTATTATCTCATTCATTAGAATATAAATTAAGTAATCCTGATAGCCCTCGTGAATTAATTACAGAACAAGAGATTTACAATCAGTTAAGAGAAATTATAGAATTAGTTAATAAAATATGAAAATTTTAATTAGTTGTCAAAATATGAACGCCTATGGTGGTAGTGAATTATATCACTATGAGCTATTAATGGGTTTATCTAAATTTAAGGAATTAGATATATATTTTGCTACTTATACCAAACCAAATTTAGATTTTCATTTATTTGATAAATTATTAAACCAAGGAATAAAATGTATTGGATTAGAAGAATTAATATCAAATTATAACATCTCTTTTGATTTAATTATTGCATCTCAACCACTACCAAATTCTATTTTATGTCAAAAATATCCATCAATTCCTAAAATTTCTATTATCCATTCAGCTTTAAGGAGTGAAGATGCAGTAAAACATGATTCTATAAAACATTATATAGCAGTCCAACCTGATATTTACAGATGTTTAAAAAATCAATATAGAATAAAAACAAAAGATATTTCTTTAATTTATAATCCAATTAATGAAGAAAGATTTAAACCTAATTTAGGTAGATCATTTTCTAAAAGAGCAAAGACAACTGGTATTTTAATTGGAGAGATAAATGATCCATTACGTTCCCATATGATTGAACATGCCGTTCAAAATTGTATTGAAAATAATCACAGATTAACTATTATATCTCGAAGTAAACGTAATTTTAATAATGAACTAATTGAAATTATAGATCCATGTTATGGTACAGAGATCCACGTTAAATACGCAGATTTTACCGTAGGAATTGGTGGAAGAACTACGATTGAGGGATGGATGTGTGGAATACCTAGTTATATCTATAAAGTTGATTATCAAGGAAATATTTTAGATGTTCAATTAAAATATCCTCCAAAAATAGAAAGATTTAAAAGAAATGTTGTTGCTAAACAACATTTAGAACTATATAAACAAATATTATATGCAAATAAGTAATTTAGAAAAAATAAAAGAATTAGGATTTATAGAAATTAAAAAGAATATTTTTGAATTTAAATCTCTAAAAGCTGCCATTTACGAGGATTATATTTTCTTTAGATATTGTGGGAAAGATCTTCCTATAATAGAAGATATTAATCAATTAACTCATTTAATTAAAGGATTATATAATGAAAACAAATAGAATATTAGTAATAGGAGATATCCACGGAAATTATAAAGGTTTAATACAAGCCTTAGAGAGAAGTAATTTTGATTATAAAAATGATACTCTCATTTCATTAGGAGATGTAGTAGATGGTCATAGTCAATCATTTGAAGTTATTGAAGAATTACTTAAAATAAAAAATTTGATTCCTATTAAAGGTAACCATGACGAATGGTTTAATGATTGGTTATGTTCTGGAAGGCACGGTTCTGGATGGTCTCAAGGTGCAAAAGCAACAGCATTATCTTATCTTGAGAAATATCCAGGTGAAAATACAATAATATATGGACATATTCCAAATACTCATGTTGAATTCTTCAAAAACCAATTACCATATTATATAGATGATGAAAATAATCTATTTGTACATGGTGGATTTAATAGACATGAAAAATTAGAAGATCAGGAAGAATTTATATTTTATTGGGATAGAGATTTATGGAGTCAAGCATTATCTTATGGTACTATGACTAATTTAGATTTACCAGAATATACTCCAGGTTGGAGACCTAAATTTAAAATGGTAGGGGATTTTAAAGAAGTATTTATAGGACATACTTCAACTCAATTTTGGAAAAAAAATGAACCTATGAATGCTGCTAATATATGGAATCTTGATACAGGTGGTGGATGGCATGGTTATGTATCTATTATGGATATTAAAACTAAAGAATTTTGGCAATCAGATTCAGGTAAAGAATTATATCCAGAATTTAAAGGTAGATAATATGACTAAAGATCAATTTTTAGCTGTTACTAAATGGCAAGAAGAAACATTTGGTAAACAAAACCCTTTACCTAAATTATCTCATTTAAATGAAGAAATAAAGGAATTAATTAATGATATTAAAACAGGTTCTAAAAATAAAAGATTAGAATGGGCTGATTGTTTTATTTTATTATTTGGAGGAGCTCATTCTGATGGTATGACTTTTGAAGATATATCGAATGCAGTTTCTGAGAAAATGGAAATTAATCGAAAAAGAAAATGGGGAAAACCTGATATTAATGGAGTTCAAAGTCATATTAAATGAAAATAGCAATAACTGGACATAGACCAAGTAAATTAGGGAATGATTATGATTTAATTAGTCCTTTAATTATTAAAATTAAATCTCAACTCCAAGATTATATTGACTATACTAATCCGAATGCTCTCATTAGTGGAATGGCTTTAGGAATTGATATATTATGGGCTGAATTAGCTATTGAAAATAAAATCCCATTAATAGCTGCTATACCATGCTTTAATCAAGATAAAATGTGGCCTGAGAAATCTAAAATTAGATATAACAAAATATTACATTCTGAGTTTACTGATATACATTACGTTACTCAAACTGAATATACTCCATTTTGTATGCAAAAGAGAAATGAATGGATGGTAGACAATTGTGATTTGTTAATTGCTGTATGGGATGGAACTTCAGGAGGTACTGCTAATTGTGTTAAATATGCAAAACAAAAAAGTAAATCAATAAAACGAATAGATATAAACCAACTTAGATAATATGAAATTAAAACAAAACAGCACATATATCTTTAAACAAAAACATACTTCATATCCTACTGTTTTCAAAGGAAAAGTACTAGAATTAACAAATACTACAATTTATTTAAAAGATTTAGATTCAGATATCAAATATAGGGAAATTTTATCCACATTTAATAATAAATGGGAAATTATTGAAGATTTTCAAGATTTAGAAATAATAGGGAAATATTTTTATCTCTTAGATGAATTTCAATATTCTAAAAATTCTCCTATTTCAATAATTAAACCTTATCGTTTAAACAATGAATATTAGTACATTAGTAGGATTAAAAGATAATTTAGAATATTCTAAAAATTTTTATAAGACTTTTAGGGAAATATATCCTGAAGAAGAGTTAATTTTTGTTTCTTATGGAAGTACTGATGGAACCCATGGATGGTTATGTGATTTAAGATTGACAGATCCAAATGTAAAAGCTTTCTTTGATTATAATAAAAAAACATTTTCCGATACTTATAATAAAGCTATAGAAATTGCTACTAAAGATTTTGTAGTATTTGCTCATAATGATATGGTAGTATCTTCTCAATTTTTAGAAAATCTTGAAAAATATTTACATAAAGATAGAGTTATTTCTTATACTACAGTAGAACCCCCTATTTTTGCTGGACATGAAAGGCCCGGTAAAATAATTAGAGATTTTGGTAGTGATTTTAATAATTTTGAAAGAGATAAATTTGTTGAATTTGCTTTAAATGAAAAATTATCAAAGAAAAATACTACACAAGATGGAATTACATTTTTTATGTCACTTTCTCGTCAAGTTCTTTTGGATATGGGAGGTTTTGATAATATATTCAATCCATATTATTGTGAAGATGATGATTTAATTAGACGTTTAAAAGGAAGAGGATTAAAATGTCTTACTTCATTAGATTCTATTGTTTATCATTTTGTATCTAAAACCTCTCGTTTTTCAGAAGAAGGAATAAAAAATACTCAAAGAATAGAAGAAAATTCAAATAGAACATATATTAGAAAATGGGGTTCATATGATTCAAATAATCTGTTTGATATTGGATTTGTAATTAAAAACTGTAATATTGATATACTAAAAAATATGGAACCTTGGGCATCTGACATATATCTTGAATGTGATAAAGAAAGTATAATACAAGAATATATTGAAGCGGAACAAAAAAATACATCTTTTAATTTGTCAAGAAGAATATCATCTTCAGAATTAGAAAGGGATAATGATATTTTAATATATTTTGATGGTAATCAATTAAATAATAATAATTTTCATATAATTAGAAATATACAAAATATATTAGGAGATATTAAAGAACCTGGGAATTATGAAATGGATATTTTTACCATTAATGTAATAAATATTGAAAATTATTATCCTGAATTAATATTTATATAAAAATAAATAATGAAAAAAATATCCTTAAAAAGTATCCTTAGTGAAGATTTATTAAAAGAAGATGGTGAATTAAATTATACTGCTAATTTAGGAGGTGAAAATTTTAAAGTAACTGTTGATGTTGGTAAAAATCCATCTAAAAAAGGAATTAAAATTAAATTTTTCCCTTCCAATCCCGAAGGAGATATGATTCAAAACTTATCACCAGAGGAAGTAGATACGTTACAAAATTCTTTAGCAACAGCATTAGGCCCAAAATTTTCTAAATTTAAATTAGAAATAGATAGAGATGTAGATGCTCCAGATAAATCTGCAGCGAATTTTTGGATTCCATTAGATTCAGTCTTTACAATGATAAGAGATTTAGTATTAAAACAATAATTTATGAACAAAATACCTAGGGTAACATTTAGGGATAATTCTTTAGATACTATTTTGGTGGGATTAAATCAGTCCCAAGTTCAAGAAGGGGTTTTTAATAGAATAGTTCCTATAATAAAAGAAGCAGTTGAAAAAAATAGAAAAGAATGTGTTGTTTGTATTGTTGATGAATTTCAAATAATAGTTCCCAAATCTGAATATAAGCAGGTAATTAATACATTAGAAAAATATTATCTTTCAAAAGAAAATTTTGATAATTGTGTATTATTAAGAGATTTAGCCACTAAAATTAAAGAATAAATGAATAGTAATGAAAAAACTAGAATATATCTTGTTACTAATTGCTATGAAGATCCTAATAAAATATATATAGGAAAAGAAAAATATCCTAAAACCACAAAAAGATTATATAATCATAGAAAAAGATTTGGGAAAAATATTTATTTTGGTTATATTGATGAAATTAATTCATTATCTAAATTATATTGGGAACCTTTAGAAACTTTTTGGATAGAACAATTTCGACAATGGGGATTTGATATCCAAAATAAAAATAATGGAGGTGGTGGAGTTATAACCCATAATGAAATATCCAAACAAAAAATAGTTAATAAAATATCTAAATCAATATTACAATATGATTTAAATGGAAATTTTATTAAAGAATGGAATAGTATTGTTGAATCATCTAAAATTCTAAAAATTAATAAAAATTCTATAAGCAATTGTTTGGTTGGAAAAATTAAAAAATCTAATGGATTTATTTGGAGATATAAAAATAATCCTTTACCTATAAATTATACTTTTCCCTTCCATAAATCCATTAAACCTGTTCTACAATATGATATTAGTAATAAATTTATAAAAGAATGGAATAGTATAAAAGAAGCATCTAATAAATTAAATTTAAATGGAGGTGGGATATCTAGCTGTTGTTCTGGAAAAACTAATAAATGTGGTAAATTTAAATGGAAATACAAAAATGAATAAAGAATATTTACAAGAAGGATTTAATAAAATGTTAGGAGTGGATACTATCATTAGAAGAAAAAGACTTACTCAAAAAAACCAAAAAAGAAATTTATTTTTAGATATAATTAAAAAATATGATGAAGAATTAAATAAATCTTTATTATTAGAGACTAATTTTCAAATAGATATATCTAAATTTAATGATCCTTTATATCATATAATTGATAACATGATATTATTATCTTGGGGTGAGGATGTTTCAAGATTAATTTCATTTTATTTCTATGAGAGGTTTAGTGAAGATGGAAATCCTAATTTTATGATAGGACCAAATTTAGAAGAAATTTTTATTGAAAGTCCTGAAGAGCTCTATGATGTAATAATAAAGCTATTCCCAAATACGTTTGATTAAAAATAAATTATAAAAATTATTAGGCCTCTTAAGAGGCCTTTCGTATGTTTACTAGGAAGTAAAATTACGAATTATGAAATATAAAATTGGATATATTATTAAAGATGAAGATTGTAAAAATGAAATGGTTAATTCTAGTCGTGGGAAGTTTAGAAAAACAGTTCTAATAAATAGAGAAATAAGAGATATTAAAAATAATTCTTTTATATTAATGGGAGATACTACTGTATGGATTCCTTTTGATGAATTAGTTCAAGAAAATAATTACGAAATATACGAAATATATTAAATATGGAACATCAATTTAAAATTGGGGACAAAGTAAAAATTCCAACTCAAAAAACAAAAGACACTGAAATTTCTCTAACAGCTTGTGCCCTAATACGATATTTACCTGAAGACCAAGATTTTTGTTTTATTTCAGATATTACCAGACATGATGAAGTGGTATTAGGAACTCGTTTAGATGAAAGAGCAAGTTCTTTTAGCATAAACGATATAGAACTTTATGAAAATAATTTAATGATGTATGAAATTTATTAATTATGGAAATATTAATAATAGGACCTCTAATTTTATTTATAATATCCATAATTGGGATATTTATAAGTTTAAAAGAAGAACCATGTATTAAAAATAAAACACATGATTGGTATTTTAATTATAATAGTAAAGGTAGGACTGGAGATTTAGGATTTGGAATAAGAGGTTCTTGGAATATTAATTATTATAAATGCAGGAATTGTGGTAAAGAAAAAGAGGAAGAAATTTATTAAGTTATGAAGAAATCTGAAATAAAATATATTAAAAATATATTTAAATCTCCAAAAAAACAATACTATTTTGGAGAATTACAATATGGTACACCTTATATGTATCCTAGAAAATTTAATCCTACTATATTACAAATAAAAAAAGAAAAAATAAAATATAATAGAAATAATAGTTTTAATTTTTTAGGTTTTAATATATCTTATGGAACTCCTATATTTATTCATCAAGGGAGATTAGGTTGGAAAGATAAATATAATAGCCCAAGACATGAATGGAATCCTTCTTTTATAATTTTCTTTTTTAAATGGCAATTTTGTATCTTTTACAGAAGTCCTGATTTGAAAAGAGATGATACTTATTGGGAAATGATATTATGGTACTTATATTATTCTGATAAAGATTTAAATAAGGCAAGAGAAACTTGGGGTTGGATAGATAGTAAAACAAAAAAGTCTACATGGAATGAAGAGTATATTTTAAAATGAAAAAAATAACTACACAAGAAACAATAGATTTTATGAATAAGCAACAAGAAAGGGGATCATATCATCCTTATACTTGTTGTTCTCCATCTGATATTAAGGAATGTAAAAGACAATTATCTTATAATAAAAGACAAAATGGAGAAATTATAGAATATAATAAAGATAATGAAGGAATATTAACAGCTACTTTGGAAGGATGGATATGTCCTTGTGGAAAATATAAACAGGAATTCTCTAAACAATGGAATATATGAAATTACATAAATTAGTTGAAGGTGAAATTTATAAAATAACTGATCCAAGTGAAGGTGAAAATTTTTGGATGATTGGAAAAGTTCTTATCCCTAATAATGGAGATAATGATAAGTTTAATCAAAGAGGAAACGCGACTTTTATATCCTCAGAAAGAATATTTTATCATAATAGAAGTTGGTGTTATGCTTCTAAAGACAGAAGATTTGAAATAGCTTCTTGGGAAGAAAAACAATGGTTACTAGAATGTATTGAATTAGGAAGATTTATTCCATTTTCAAGAATTAAAAATTTGTCTTATGAAATCTACTAAACAAGGAAGACCTAGTGATAATATTACACCAATTTTATCATATACACAAAATTTTCAAGACCATAATGGAATAACATATAAATGGGTTTGGGATAAGAATATTTCCAAAGGATCTCCTTTATTTGTGGAAATTCATGATCCCGTTTATAATAAATCTGATAGATTAATAAAACAACTTCAAGAATTAGAAAATAAATATAATCCCAAAAATCAAGAAAGAAAACCTAGAATTACTAAAGCCGATAAAGAATTAATGGAATCCCTTCAATATCAATTAGAAGAAGAACATTATAATCATTTCCCTGAAGATCGTCCACAAATTAAAACAAGAAAGAATGCGAAAAATTAAAGTATTTGATGAAGATGAACTAGTAGATTACTATAACTCAAATAAAAAAGAATTATATGAATATACTCTAGTTGAATTACAAAAACACCTAGATAAAAATAAAAAATTAGCTACAATTGATATATTTGAAGTAACATTCCAAACTAAAGAAAAGAAATATATGTCAGTTTATATTGATAATTGGTTAGATATGCTTAAAGAAATAAAAGATTGGGCATGTACTTTCCAATATTATGAATTGGCAGTTTCTGCTAGAGATTTAGAAAAACAAATTTTAGATTTGGAATCTTAAATATTTTTTCATATATTTAAAATAATTAAAAAATCAAATATAATATGAATAAATTTTATGAAGTGAATGTCAACACTAAAATAGAAAATGACAAAGGTAAAATTCAAGTTACTAAAGAGAAATATTTAGTAGATGCTATTTCTTGTTTAGATGCTGAAACTAAAGTAAATAAAATGTTCACTGATGAAGGTGATAATTTGGATTTTACTGTAGTAAATGTTAAAGAAACTAAATTCTTAAAAGTACTATAATAGTATGAAAAAATTAGCTGTAAGGATTATTATTTTTATAATAATGATAGTTATATTGGTTATTTTAAATATGATGGTATTTAGAAGTCCATATCCTACTCTTTGGTTTATTACTTCTACATTAAGTGTTATTGGTTTAATTTGTTTTCCTTATAAAAAATATTTCAAATAATGAATATTTTTAGATTTTTCTTTCCGAAGAAAAAGAAAGTGGAGGAGTTAAATAACTTTAAAAATATCAATTCAAATTCAAATACTATTAGACTAAAAGTATATTCTCCAATTTCTCCTAGGAAAAATTATGAGTCTGTAAATATTGAAGATAGTATTTTAAATCCACTAATTATGTCTTCACTACAATCTGAAATTTTTACAAACTCTGAAAATAATACTCATTCAAGTATGGATTTTGGAGGTGGCGGTTTTAGTGGAGGAGGAGCTGGAGCTTCTTTCGATATACCAAGTGATTATGGGAGCGATTCTTCAAGTGATTGTTCTTCAAGTGATTCATCATGTTCATGTGATTAATAAAAATAATTAATAAATTTTAAACAAAGATTATGAAACAATTAAGAAAAGTTATGTTATTGGCTGGAATGGCCTTATTTATGGTGTCTTGTAACAGACCTGAATCAAATTACGAAGGAGTATTAATGACTGATTATGGTAGGGATGGTATTAAATCATTTGCTGTTGTAACAGGAGCTCAAGGTCCATTAGGTCCTGGAAGTGAGTTGTATCAAGTTCCTATGTGGGAACAAACTGGAGATGCTAATAAGGTAGAGGTTCTTACTAAAGATGGTTCTAAATTTACAGTAGATCCTACTTATACTTATAGAGCATTAAGAGGTAAAGGCCCTAATATTGTATTAGAATATAAAAATTATGATGTTCAATCTCCTGATACTTTTTATGATTTAGTAGAGTTAAATGTATTAAATAAAAGAGTAACAGATGCTTATCGAGAAGAAGCTAGAAGATACGCTACTGCAGACTCTTTAATGAATAATGTTGAATCTTATGAAACTAAGGTAAATGAAAGATTAAAAACAGAATTTACATCTAAGTATTTTAATCTTGAAACATTAACATCAGGTCTTAACCCTCCTCCATCTATGACAAAAGCTATTGAAGATAGAAACGTTGCTATCCAAGAAGCCAATAAAGTTAAAAATCAATTAGAGACGGCTAGAAATTTAAAAGAAAAAGCTGTTATTGATGCTGCAACTAATAGAATAAAAGCTGATGGTTTAGATAATAAAATTCTTCAACAACAATGGATTGAGGCTATTAGAAATACTAACAATAAAGTCATTATAACTGATGGTAAAACACCAATCATTTTAGGTCAATAATTAACTAAAGATATGAACGCCGAAAGGCGTTCATTCTATTTAAATTAAATAAAATATGTTTAAAAATTTATACAATTTTAATAAAGATGCTTGGCATGTCAAGTTCTTTCTTTGGATTTATGGAATAAATCCTGTTTATCGTTTTAAAAGTATGTGTCCTTATTTTTGGTCATATGTTTTAACTATTTTATTTTTACCTTTAATTTTAGTTATAAAATTATTTGGTAAAAGTGGAACAAAATTTATGAATTATCTTCATGAATATAAAAATAATAAATATAACAAAAGATATAAATTATTTCTTATAAAATATAATAATCCTTCAATATTGACTGATAAAGAATGTTTTTCTATTAGATATACTTCATGTTGGTATGAATGGGCATATTATCTAAAAGAAGAAAATAAAGAAAATATTAATCTTAGAGCCAGGATTTATGGTAAAACTTTATTAGAAGAGGAGGCAAAGAAGAAAACAATTAGAAAACAAACTTTAACTAATATTAAAGAAAATATTATAGTTAAGTTTATTGCTATTATTGTAGCTGTAGCATTAATATTAACATTTGCTTATGTTATATATCAATTATGTAATTTTACTTATTTAAATACTGATTGGGAACGAGTTCTTCGTGTTATTATTAATTTGGGAATTATTTCACTTATAGGTATATTAGTAATTTTACTTTGTAAATATATAATCAAACCATTTTTCTCATATCTTAGTTGTTTACCAGGTTACACTTGTAAATTATGTAAAACTAAATTATGGTTATATATAAAGAATTTCTTTATTATATTAGGAGAAATATTTTGTGTTTGTGTTGATATGGTTTATAATATTTATAAGAAACAATGTCCTATAATACATTGGGAAGATAAATCAAATAATAAAAAATGAAAAAAGTAATTAAATTCTCCACAAAGAGTTGTGGTCCATGTCGAAGTTTAGCACCTATTTATGAAAAAATTTCTGAAGAAATTGAAGATACTCAATTTGAATCTATTGATTGTCATGAAACACCAGAAATAGCTAGAAGTTTTCAAGTAAAAGGAGTACCTACAATAGTATATTTGGTAGATGATAAAGAAGTTAATCGAACTGTGGGATTAGTATCAGAGTCTCAACTCCGAGAAGCAATAACAAGTATGTAATAAAAGGACCTCAATTGAGGTCTTTTTTTATCTAAATATTTTTCGTATATTAAATAAAAATAAAATGAAATATATTATTATACCATTTTTAAAATTACTTTACACAACTATAATTTTTATAATAATTTTACCATATTATATATTTTTAACACTATTATATTTTATATGGAATTTAAAATTACCTGATTATAAATATATTCATTATTATTATGTTTTTCTAAGAGTATATGGACAAGAGTATACTGGTTCAAAAACTATTACTAAATATAGGAAATCATATAAAATTTATAAATCACAATTTCATTATATGTTAGGATATAATTCTATAGATGAAGTTTCAAAAGAATGCCCTTTTACATGACTAAATTAGAAATTGCTAAATTATTAGCTAATACTCCAGGAGTAATGGCTTCTAAAGAAGAAATAATACAGTTTTTTCACTCTCCCCAATTTATATTCGAGGAAGAGGAAGAAGGTAATATTATTGAAGATTTTATGGTATTTAGAGGTATTTTAGATAAAGATATACTTGATTGTAAAGATTGGAATATTGATAAAACTTTTCTTAAAGGTAAAACAACAGATTTACCTAAAATACCTAAAAAAGTACAACAACAGCTAGATAAAGAAAGACAAGAATTGCAAGATTATATAAAAAGCTTTGATGAATAAATATTTTTTCGTATATTTACTAAATAAATAATTATAAAGTTATGAAACATCAATTTAAAATTGGAGATAAAATCCTTATTGGAATAAAACCTACCCATTGGGCTTCTAGATTATGTCAAAATAATCCTTTAGATGAATGTATTTTTCCATTTGAATGTATAATAGAAGATCTATATAATGATGAAGATTATATAGCAATGAAAGCAGGAGATTATGGATGGGATTTAACTACTTTAATAAATACTTCTAATATTTCAAAATTTAATATAGATATATATCAAATATATTAAAATAAAAGGTTATGAAAATATTATCCAAATATAAAGATTATTATGATTATCTACGAGGTATTTATGGAGAAGATCCTAAATTAATTTTAGATAGAAGAGATAATGGAGGAGAATATGTTTATAAACATATTATTTTATTTATAGCTGGTTATCAAGTTGAAGGTTATGAATTAAATGGAGTATTTTATTATGGACGTAAATTATTAGAAATTGGTTATAAAGTACCTTCAACTAGTTGGAATTATAAAGCAAATAAAAATAAAGTAAGAATAGATGAAAAAGGAGGAAGATTATTTAGTTTAGTTGAAATGGCTCCTATTCCAAATAATTACTATAATAAATTATATAATTGTCCAATATTATTGGTTAATCATTATGGAGAGCAATTAGAGGGAAGTAAATTAAATTTAAGTAAATATCCTAATTTATCTAAACTAAATTTGGCTTCATTTATTCCTGCAGAAGAAATTTATCAATGGTTAATTACTTGGTTAGCTGAACAAGTTGATAGTGAACAAGGAAGAAATGATAGTTTATCTGATATACAAAAATTGGAAAATAAAGGATTTGACAAAATAACAAGTTTTAGACCAAATATAAAACAATAATGAAATATTTACAACAAGGACAAAAAGTTAGGATAAATCTGAAGTCAGAATATAAAGATCAAGGATTAGATGGAAATGGAGTTCCAATGGTAGGAGTAGTAAGAAAAGTATCTGAAAAGCATTATAAATTAAAACCTGACTATTTTTATTATTATGTGGATTGGGAAGATGGTTCAAATAATTCATATAGGCCTATAGATTTAGAGATTGATTTAGAACAAGATAATTTTTATGATATATGGTAAATAGAATTAAAATAACTGTAGGAGAAATAAGAAAAGGAGAAATTTATACTTCAATAGACAATAATGAATATTTTATATGGAGAGCAAAATATAACAGTACTTTACATTATGAATCACGAATTGTTAGGAAAAAATTTGAAAAAGATGCAACTCATAGTTGGAATAAAATATATCAATCTAGTGAATTTGAAAAATTTTGGTTAGAGTCTTGTGAGGCTAAAGGAAAATATATTTCTGAAGAATCAATTAATAAAACATTTGATAAAATTAACAAAACATACGAAATATATTAAATATGAAATACCAATTTAAAGAAGGTGATGGTTTAGATCCAAAAGCAACTCCATCAGAAAAAAGAGAGATTTGGGAATTAATGATAAAAAATTATCATTGTGCTCAACCTACATATTGTTATGGGGATAAAACTGATTTTGTGTTTATGTTTTGGGATACTAAAACTGGTATAGTTTGGGGATCTTGTAATTTATCTGAAATACGTGAATTTTATTCTTTTCAAGATTTAAAAAATTTAATTCTTTACGGGGATAATGGGAATATTATGGAAAATTACGAAATATATTAAATGAAAGAAAAAACAGGTAATACCGAAAAATTAATATATGATTTTGAAACTGCGGCTAATTTAGAATCATTTATTCCCAATTTAAATGGGTGGTATAGACAAACTGCTCGTGAATTTCGTTCTTCTTCATATAAAAGAAGAATTAATGAAAAAGAATATATTGGTCCTATATACAAATATGGTACTAATAAATTAGTAAAAGCGAATATAACGCCAAACTCTATAATTGAACATAACTGGGTGAGTAAAAAAAGACCTGGTGAATAATACGCTGATTTATGAAAAATAAATTTGAAAAAGGAGATTATATAGTACTTTTATCTTCCAAACATCCAAAGGATGTAAATTTTCCTATAAATTTTTGTTATAAAATATCTTATGATAGTAGTTATTTAACTGTAGAAAACGATGCTAAAGGAGGAGAAAATGGATGGAGTATACTTCCATTTGATAAATCCCAAAGAAATGATTGGAGATACGCCTCTCCCCAAGAAATCCAAGAATATGATAAAAATAACAGACCTTTTGATGTAACTAAAATAACTACCAGTTATGACAGATATGAGATATATTGAATATAAAATAGGAGATAAAGTTAAAATTATAAAAAATGATTCATATAGCTGTAATCAGATTGGGGATATTGGTATAATATCTAATATGGAAAGTTTTAATGATTGTGTTTATAATATTCAAGTTCTTGTACCTGGAAGGGAATATCAAAGAAATTGGCATGTTACAACAGATATAATATTATTTATAGATAATGAGGGATTGGTTTCCCAAAAAGAGAATATTTACGAAATTTATTAATATGAGAAAAATATTGTTATTATTTATATTGTTTTGTTCATTTAAAACTTATAGTCAAATTGATAGTACCTATTATTATAATTCTGCAAGAATATTAGAACATTATCCAAAATCACAAATAACAGCAGAAGATTTGTATGATAATGCAATAAAGGTTTATGATTCACTTGATATTATTGTTCCTTATGAATTGGCAATATCACAAGCAATAATTGAAACATCATTAGGAAATGAAGGAGTAGGAAAAAAGAAAAATAATCCATATTCTATTAATAGTAAAAAAGGTTACGTAAAATATAATTCAATAAAAGAGGGGGTTGAAGCCTATTATTTTATAATAGCATCCTCTTATTTATCCTGTTCTTCATTAACAAAACTCCTCAATAATTTTGTTAACTGTTCCAAAAGAAGATATGCGATAACAAAAAAATACGAAACAAAACTAAGAAAACAAGTAAAAATTATCAAATCTTATTTGGATTTATAATTTAAAATTCATATATTTACATAAATAAAAATATTAGTTATGTATACTACTCAACAAGAAATTATAGGTATAAAATTTGGAAATAAACATGAAACTTATGAAATTTTATTTCCAAAATCACAAAACTTAGAAACAGTTGATCTGTTAAAAAAAGACGGAACTGTATATTATGATCATACAATTATTGAAATTTGTGCATATTTAAATAATCAAATTCATTATAGTATAATATCTTTACCTGAAAATAATTATGAAATATATTAAATATGGATAAGAATAATTTTTTAGTGAGTTTTGGTGATAAGAATTTCCAATATGTAAGAAATTTTATAAATAAAAATTATAACCATTCTTTTAATTGGAATGCTTTATTAAGCTCTTACTATGGAGTAATAGAGGGAAAAGTGATGTGTTTGGAAATGGATAGTTCTGAACCTTATATTGAATTAATGATATCTGGAGAGGAATTTGAAAAAATGATACAAGAAAATTCAAATCCCTGCAAAATTGAAAAAACAACAAAAATTTCAAATTATGAAATATATTAATATTTTTTTAATATTATTAAGTATATTATTTATATACAGTTGTACTGATAATGAAAGAGCAAGAAATTGGGGAGGGACTGAAGAGGTAAAATTAAAGAAAAATCATACTTTAATAACAGTAACTTGGAAAGAAACTTCATTATGGATTCTAACCAAAGATACTATAACAGGAATAAATTATTTTCAAGAGAAGTCTCCATATGGTATAAAAGAAGGAACTATAATAATTAAATAATATAAATGAAATTACCAATACTTTATAAAAGAAGTAATTCTAAAGATCATATAAACCAATGGGAAATAGAAATCGAAGGAGATAGCTTTAGAACTATAACAGGATTTGTAGGAATGAAATTATTTACTGGAGATTGGACTAAATGTTCAGAAAAAAATATTGGGAAAAAGAATGCTACTACTATTGAAGAACAAGCATTAGCAGAAGCCAAGGCTCTTTGGACTAAAAGAAAGTCTTTAGGATATTGGGAAGATATTAATGATTGTGATAAAAAAGTATTTTTTGAACCTATGCTTGCAAAAGATTTCCTTAAAGAAAAAATTAAATATCCTTTAGGTTCAAGTAAAAAATTAGATGGAATTAGAGCCATTAGTCATATAAATGGAGTATTTTCACGAAATGGAAAAGAAATTATATCTGCTCCTCATATAAATGAGGCATTAAAACCTTTATTTGAAAAATATCCTGATTTAGTTCTTGATGGGGAATTATATGCTGAAAAAGATACTTGTGATTTTAATACAATAGTATCTTGTGTAAGAAAAACTAAACCTAATTTAATAGATTTAGATTTATCTAAACAATATATCAAATATTATGTTTATGATATACCTAATTTTGATGGAAATGATTATGTTTATATGGAACGAATTAATATATTACGTTCTATAATTAATGATATCCCTGAATTAGTATTAGTGGGTTATGAAATAGTCAATAATAAAGAAGAATTACAAGAAAAATTAGCTCAATATATTTTCGAAGGCTATGAGGGACAAATGTTAAGAGTTTTGGATTCTTTATATGAATCTAAACGATCTAAAGGATTATTAAAACATAAGGAATTTTTTGATGAGGAATTTATAATTGAAAATATAAATGAAGGTATTGGAAAATTTGCTAACAAAGCAGCAACAATTTCATTTACAACACAAGATGGGATAAAAGTAGACGCTACTATAAATGGTACTATGCAATATCTAGAAGAAGTATGGAGGGATAGAGAAAATCTAATAGGAAAAACATGCACTTGTAAATATTTTGAAAAAACCTCAGATTTATCTTTAAGATTTCCCAAAATTATTAATATAGCAAGAGAAGATTATGAATAATCAAGAATATAAATATTATCCTCCAAAAGGAGAAATTATATGGATAAAATTAATTAAACCATATGAAGGAGATTATAAATCACATTTTCCTGAAAATATGAAAGTAGGAGATATAACTTGGGCAAATATAAAAGGAACTTATAATAGTGATTTTTATTTTTTCCCTGAAGGAAATAGATATAAGGGTAATTTTAATAAATCATTTTTTGAAGAAGTAGATATTATAAATTATAATAAAATATATGAAATTTATTAATTAATATAAAATAAAATGAGCAAAACAAGTAACAAAAGCAAAGTTCAAAACTTAATGGAATGGTTGAAACTTAAAAATGTTTCACAAAAACCAAAAATTACGATTTATTAAAATTATTAGGCCTCTTAAGAGGCCTTTCGTATATTTACGAATATAAATTGAAAATCATGAAACATAATTTCAAAAAAGGAGATACTGTTATATGTATTGAGTTAGATCAATTGTCTCAAAATAAAGACCAACTTAAAAGGGCTGGAGCAGGTTATTTCCCTGGTAAAAAGTTTATTATTGATACCTTAGAAGATTTTGGAGGGGATGATATAATATTATGGCCTAAGGGTGAAAACGGAGTTAGATATTTTGCAGTAAAACATTTTGAAGAGGATACAAATATATACGAAATTTATTAATTATGAAAAAAATACTTAATGAAGATATTAAAAAGAATTTATTCCAAAGAATATTTAATATAACTCCCAAATTAAAAGTAAAAATAAATAGGAAAAATATTATATGTTATAAGTTATTTGAAGAAACAGAAATTCCTGGAATAATTAAATCTACATCTAATAATTTATATTTAATTAACATTCCTCAAAAAGAAAGAACAATTTGTATTTGGAGTCGTGATAATTATGGGGTAAATATAAAAGGAGGGTATTCTTCTTTTATAAGTTTACCAAGTTTATATAGGTTTATTCAACATAAAAAGATTACAAATTATTCTATTTATGAATGTATTATCCCTAAAAATTCAGAATTTTTAGTTTGTAATACTTTATTTTCCCAAGATACTTATATATCCAACCATTTAAAAATAATAAAAAAAGTAGGAGTATGTGGAGATTTAAAACATTAGAAGAATTTAAAAACGAATTATATGAAATCTATTAAACTTTGGGATAAATATCAAGAAGGTGATATTTTAGTTTCTTTAAAATATGTAGATGATGCTAGAAATATTGGGGAAATGTTTGTAGTTGATGATTTTACAAAATTTTCTTTCAGGTATAAATCAGGAAAAGTTACTGATAATGTAGATACTTGGAGATTAGCTACAGAAATGGAAAATATTGCATATCATAGAGGAATTAGAAATATATTAGAAATATTGGAAGACAATATCTATGAAATTTATTAATTATGGTATATTTTATAACATATATAATTATTGGTATAATAATTACAAGTATAAGTGAATCTATTTCAAAAAGACAGGTAAAATTAACATATTTTGATAGATGTGTCTTAATTTTAATTTGGCCTTATTTATGTGTCTTAATAATAAAAAAGTTATGAAAAAAGAATATAATATCGGAGATATAGTTGTTATAACTTCTAGTAATCAGAATTTCAATCATAGTATGAATTCTTTCAAAAATTGTATATGTAAAATTACACTTAAACAACCATCAGAAGTTTATCCTGGTCATTTTTATTATGAATTTCATAATTTATGTAAATCAGATATTAATAACTATTATTGGTTTCCTCATCTTGATCATTTTAGAGAAGCTACACTTGAAGAAATAATGATATATAATGGAAATAATATACTTTATGATATTTATTAGGATTTATAAATTATAATTCGTATATTTACAAAATATAAAATTAAGGTTATGAATAAATATTTAAATAGATTAAAAAACCAAACCAAAAGATGTTTTAGAACTAAAATTACTGAAACAGATATTCAAGGTTATAAAATAATTATAGGTCATATTATTAATAATAATTCTGTTGCTGATAGTGATCCTTTATTAAATCGTTATGTTGTATCAAATCCATTATCTCATTATGATTTAATATTAACTCCCACAAAAGCATTATTAGTTAATACTAAAGATATTATTAATATAGAAGTTAATGATAAAGTTTTAGAAAAGGTTATAACTAGAGTTAAAATTATTATCTCTACTAATACTACTAAAAAAATTGATCGAATTTTTGATCGAAAATATAATATTCTTGATAAAATTTTAGAAAATGTTAAAAAATAATCTATATCAATTTAAAACTGGGGAAGGAATGTCTAGTGATAATTCTACCTTAGAAGAAAGAAATATAATTAGAAAAAAATTAATTGAATTAGGTTATCCTTCTTCCGTTGGATGGAAAATGAGTGAAAATTCTTTAGGAAATGGTTGGGGATGGGATCGCAAAGATTATAAATTACAATTTTCTTTTTCAATAGATAATATTGCAATACCTTTGACATTTAAAGAAATGTTAGAAAGATTAGAGAATAATTCACAAACATACGAAATATATTAGTTATGGATGTAGGGAATCATGAAATGATTAAAAATGAATATTATTATGGATCTTTTCTATCTGGTAGTAAATTTTATCCTATTATTTTTCAATTTTTTGAAATACAAGGACCTCTAATTACTTATCTATATGCTATATTTCCTAAAAGTAAAAGGTGTTTTCTTAAAGGTAATAGTATGTCTTTTTTTAATTTACCAGGAGAAAATCTTAGAAAAGCTACTGAGGATGAAATAAATTGGTTAAAATATTGTATTCAAGAAAATGAATTTATCCATTTTGATAAACAAATTAAAAATAATTACGAAATATACTAAGTTATGAGAGAGCAATATATTCAAATGAGAAGAAATTCTTTGAAAGAAGGTTTTAAATTTGATCTAAATTGGTTTTACCAATACTATTTACAAAATAGAGATTTAGAAAAAGAATGTGTAAGTGGACAACAATTCGCACAAGCTTTTTCATTAGCATTACAATTCATTCCAGGTCCGATTTTTGAGCATTTGGATAAAAAATTTGATGTTACTATTGTTGAAGATAAAAATGGTAATATAATTAATATAGCATAATTATGAGTTATTTTGGTTTTCCATATATAGATAATTCTCATCCATTATATAAAGAAGGATATAAAAGATTTAAAACAGGTGAGAACTTTATTGCATTAAGAGATAGTATAAAAGAAATTGATGGTAGTAATTATAAAAAAGAATATGCTATATTTGGAGGTAGTTTTAGATATAATAAAGAAACAGATACCTTATATAGTACTGGTTATGGAAGGTTTGTTATATATGAGAAAGGAATTTGGTCAAATGATGAAAAAGGAAATAATTACGAAATATATTAAATTATGGAAAAACAATTTGTACCTTCCACATTATCTTCAGACCTAAAAGATTTAGGATTTGATGAACGTTGTCTTGCTGAATATCTAAGAGGTGAATTTGTAATGAGAGGTATTAACAATAGAACATTTGGAGAACCTTTAAGTGATATTGTTAAAGCACCACTATGGCAACAGGCTTTTGATTGGTTTAGAGAGAAATATAATTTACACGCTGAAATACTTCCAAGATATAATCCTGATAAAATAGGAGATAGATTACTATATTCATGGTCAATTGGGTGTGAAGAAAATGGATACAGCGGTTATGGTGAAATATTAAATCATTGGATAGGTATTGCTGATGGACATCCTTATATAGAAAAACCTTTTTATCAAGTAGTAAATTCTTATGAAGAAGCAAGACATGCTTGTCTAGAAAAATTAATTGAAATTGTAAAAGATGAAAATAAAAATTGATAAATATGAGTATTCTAAAGTATTAGTTAAGAATGTTGAATTAAATATTCCTGAAGAAAATATTGCTTATCAAGAATATAATGGTTCAAAGTTAACTTTACTTTTACCCCAATTTATGAGTAATGGAGAGCTCTATAAATTAAAAATTATTCAAATCCATACTGATTATCCCCAAATTATAACATCATGGTTTAATATTTCCAAAACTAGTTTAGAAAGTCTTTTATTGAAAATGGATAAAATTGAGTATAAAGATACCTTAGAAATTAAGGTGCTAAAATGGATTATCGAAAATAATGAAACTGGTAAAATAAATATTGATATATTTAAAACTCATTATAATAATACTGTAAAAATATTAACTGAACAAATAACCCAACTTTAATATGGATAAGAAAGGAAGTGGGGTGGTATCACCATCTACACATGGATATAAAATAGGACAAGAAGTATTTGCCACTGTTACTGGGGGTAGTACAAATTCATCCCTTAAACATGAAAGACCTATGAGGGAAGGAGAAAAAGGTATTATTACTGGAGTATCAGGATATTATACTGAAATACTTTTAACAAAAGATAATAAATTTGTTACTAGATGCGAAAATAGAAAAGGTAAATTTTTAGAAGTTTATGAAAATATAGATGAAGATATTTCTCTTAAAACTTTAGGATGTGGAATTATTTCATCATCTTCATTTGGATATAATATTGGTGATAGAGTACAAGCTACAGTTAGAGGTCATTGTACATCTTCTAAATTAAAATTTGATGAAAATTATATAATGGAATTTGGGGATGAAGGTATTGTAACAGGAATAGATGGTGATCAGGTTCAAATATTATGTGGAGCTAATCTTGTGGTAAGAGAAGAATATAAAAAAGGAAGTTATCTAAAAATAATATCTAAAAAAGAAAATCTAGAAACATCTTTATATAGTATATATTAGGAATTTTCTTTATAAATTATAGTTCGTATATTTACAGAATAAATTCAATTATTTTAAGAAATTTAATTATGCAAGTAAAAGATTTACCCTATGAGATTAAACAAAAAGTATTTGAAAAACAAATTGAAGCTGGAAATACTCCCAATGAAAATGTATCACTAGATTTTGGAACAGGTGATAAAAATTTTCATTGGAATAGAACAGAAGAAGGATATAGTTTTTGGAGTAAAATATCTAATGGAGAATTTGAAGAATTTTATGAAAGATATCCAATAAATCCATTTTCATATGAAATCTATTAATAAAATTGAAATTGGTGATAGAGTATACCGAAATGGTGATATTAGAAGTGGAATTGGGACTGTATTATTTGATGATGAAAATAATTTATTAATTGAATTTGATGAATATCGTTCTCATTTTCATAATGGTGATGGAAGAGGAAAAGATGGTTATTGTTGGTGGGTTTTTAGGGAATATTTAACAAAAGTAGAAAATACATACGAAATATATTAATTATGAAATATACTGAATTAATTCCTGGAGAAATTTATTGTCAGAAATATGAAGAATCTAAAAATGAATATATTTTTTTATTTACTCATTATAATGAAAAAAGGGCATGCGGAAAATATTTTATAAATACAAAAATATCATATTTTGATACAGGTTATATAAATAGTGAAAGTGGAAGTACTATTCGATTAGCTACTGATGAAGAAAAAAGATGGTTAAATTATTGTATTGAGATAAATGATTATATATCTTATGAAAAATTACCTAAAGTAGAAAGTTATGACATATATTGAAATAGAAGATTTAATTCCTGGAGAAATTTATTTTCATAAAACTCAATATGAATATTTAATCCGCTTTTCTCATATTGGGGATAATGATGATATTATTGGTGATAAATGTGTATTACGTGTTAGTATTCAAAGTTGGAGTGGTAGTAGTTATCGAAACCCTAGTAAATATAAATTAAGGGAAGCCACTTATGAAGAAAAATTATGGTATAATACTTGTTTAAAAGAAGATAAATTTATACCATATGAAGATATCATAAAAAATAATTATGAAATATATTAGTTATGGGGATATTAGAAATGTTGGAAATTATCTATAAAAAGATAGAGGAAACAGAGGCAAAATTAAAGAAATTACTTGATGGCGATTAAAAAACAACGTATATATTGTGAGGATTCTTCATCTATGTATAATACCATTAAAAAAGAAAAACATAATGGTAAACAAGTGATTATTGCGGGAAAACCATGTATTATGATTGGAAATGATATGGTATTAAATTTAAAAACTAATTTAATAGAATATTTAAAATAAAATATAAAATTATGTTTAAAAAGGGAGAATATATTGTAATCTTAAAAGGATTGGAAAGTATAGGTTTTAAATTAAATTTTTGTTATAAACAAAGATGTGATGATAATTATTTAAAAGTTTATAAAGATATTAATGGTTCTACAAATAATGGTTTCCAAGCTCATCTTTATAACAAATCTTTCTCCAGTGTGAAAGGTCTTAATGATTGGAGGTATGCTACTCCTCAAGAAATTCTTGAATATGATAAATTAAATAAACCCTTCAATGTAATTGAAATAACTACAACATATGAAATATATTAGTTATGGAAGGAGAATTTAAAACAGGAGATCGTATAGAAGTAATATCAGAGTATAATCATTTAAATGTAGGTGATTATGGTACTGTAATAAAACAAAAAATAACTACATATCAGTAAAATGGGATAAAGGACATGAAAAGAATCATGATTGTGGAGGTATTTGTGAAAAGGGATTTGGGTGGAATATACCAACAAGTAAAATAAAATTAGTAAATCCAATTTATGAAATTTTTTAAAAAGAAATTTGGATTATTAATTTTTAATTCGTATATTTACAATATAAGATTTAAAGCTATTTGAAATATTGAAATAATAATCTTTCTAAAATTAAACAGGTTCGAGTTTTAGAATTCATTAGAACGGGCAGTTCTCATTAATGAATTTTTACTATAGTTGGTAGATACTCAATAATGGCTCTTACAATTATATTTTTAAAAAAATTTAATTTTAAAAAGATTATTATAAAAATATTTGGATTTGAGATTTAAATTTCGTATATTTACAAAGTAAAATTAATAAACAATAATAATTCATTAAACAATTTTAAATTTAAAACAACAAAGATTATGTCAACACAAAAAGAAAACGCGGTTTCTGTAGCAGGTCAATTCACAGGTTCAATTCCTGATGTATTAGAAATGATTAAGGAAAAAATCAAATCATTCAAAGGGATTGAAACAACAAAATTCAAAACAGCTGGAAAGCTATCAGGATTTGGTGATATCAATACTGAAACAAAAGTGGATAATTTGATCAAAGCTTATTCATCAGTTAAAGGTAGATCTGAAGCTTATGCAGCAGCTGCAAAAGATCTTGGAGTAGATACATTCCCAGAATTCGTTCTTGATGGAGGTACTGCTTCGGATTGGAAACATGATATTAATTTGAGAATTCAAATTATTACTCATAAAGAAGAGTTGGATAAATACAAAGCTCTTGAAGAAGAAGCAACAAAATTCCTTTCTCAAGAAGATCAAAAAGAAATGTTCTTCAAGAAATTGGTAAGTGCTATTGGAGGACAAGAATAAAAATCCAAACAAAAAATCATAAAGCCTCATCGAAAGTTGAGGCTTTTGGTGGCTAAAAATATTTTATATTTATGAAAACATTAAACGATATCAGAAAACATTTTGCTAGTGTAAAAAAAGTGAGATGTCTATCTAGTGGAGGTGTATCAGTAATTACACAGTTAAATGATCTCACCCAAGATGATGATGGAACTATTTGGTGTAGAGATGATAAAACAAACAATTTAGTACGTTTGTATGATTCATCTTTAGAAAAATTGGCTCCTACTAGTGAGTATAAAAATAATGATACAAGAGAATATAATGTTTTCTAGAATCTTGTTTTTATGAAAATTTCCAAAAAACAAATAAAATCCCATTTCAAAAATGCTAAAGAAGTTAAATGTCTGAGCGATGGTAAGATATATAATATTTCTAACATAAAGGAATGGGATTTTACTCAATTTGATAATGATATTGATTATGCGTATATTGATCTTAAAGAGAAACAAAATGGTGAATTAACTGTTTGCGTATATTCATCTGAAAAATTTGCGGAAATAATATCTTCGTTAAACTACGAAATTTATTAAACTATGTCTAAATTCCCCATTAAAAGCATATTTGAACAAATTGCCTCCCATTTGTTTAACATTTCAGATTTAAAGTTAGCTCAAGATTTTATAATTGAATTTATTCAAACAAAAGATATAAAAGAGACTGATAAAAAATTAATTATACAGAAAACAAAAGATCAAAAAAATATAGTTGGATTATATAGATATGTAAGTAATTCATTATTAAAATATGAAGGGCTTGGTATAGAGGTAAAACCAATTGATAAAAAGGAAGATTTAGTTATTATAGAATAAGGTATAGGCCCCTCAAGGGGCCTTTCGTATATTTACTAATATAAATAATTAAAATATAGGTTATGTATAATACTACTGATAAAGGAGTAAAATATGTTGTATCAAGCAATATATTACAATCAAATAAGATAAAGAAAGAAACTAACGATTGTTTTGTTAGAGCTTTATCAACAGCATTTGATATTGATTATGATTTATCACATAATATATGTTCAGAACAATTAAATAGACAAAACCGAAAAGGTACTAAAAATTTTCAAATTCATCAATTTTTTTCTTCCCATCCTATAATAAATGGGAAAATTCCTAATTATATTGATAGTAAAGAAATAACATATCCTGGTAGTCTTACTCATCAAGGTAAAGGTAAAGGAGCATGTAAAATAACAGTTAAAATGTTTTTGGAAAAATATCCTATAGGAACTTATTTAGTTTTAATTAACAAACATGCTTTTACCATTAAAGATGGTGTTGTTATAGGAAATAAAACAGATGCAAAAAGAATGAGAGCCAAAATAATGGATGTTATTGAAGTAAAAAAGATACTGGATGCTATAAAAGTTGAATCAATAAAAACCTAATTAAATAATGTTGAAATTTAGAGATATAGTAAAACCAATCAATTTAGATATTCGTCAAGAAGTATCTTATCAACCTTCTTACTTTTTTGAACGTAATTATGGTTATAAAATTGATTATGATGTTCGATTATCAGATGGAACTTCTTTACAAAGAGATTTTGTTTGGACACTTCAACAAAAACAAGAATTAATCATATCAATCATTAAGGGAATATTACTTCCACGATTTGCTGCAATTGTCTATGAAGATGATCAGAAAGGTAAATTAAAATTAGAGCAAGATAAAATCTTTAAAATTATTGATGGTAAGCAAAGACTTTCAACTATTCAAGCCTTTATGAATAATGAATTCCCTATTCTATTTAAAGGAAATGAATATTTTTATAATGATTTTGATTCTGAATTAAAAAGATCAATTTGGGGTTGTGATTTACGTTTTAATATTGTTTATGAGTATTTTGATCAAAAGGTATCTGATGAGGATATGATTCGTTGGTTCGAGCTTATTAATTGGGCTGGTACTCCTCAAGATAAAAAACATTTTGAAAAATTAAAAAATTTAATTAAATAATTTTGGAATAGGATTATTTAATTATAATTCATATATTTACAATATAAAATTAAATAGTTATGAATAAAGTTTCTATACTTAAAGCAGAAAATAAAGTATTATTATCTAAATTTAATCAAAATGAATTTGTAAAAGTTTGGGGTGATGATACTTCATATTTTTTATTAAATGATAAATATATAATTGCAGGGTGTGGAAATCCTAAAGAATATATAAAAGAAGGTAAAGAATATATGACTTTAATTGATGATGGAAATAAAACAACTAAGTTTAAACAACCATTAAGATGTGAAATCAATCATTACGCTTATGGTAGCAAAGAAGCTATGGAGAAATTTCCAAAAGGGACATATACTTTATTTATAATAAAATAAGTTATGGAATTAATACAAACGAAAGATTATTTACTCTTTATTAGTAATAAAATAGAACTCAAAAAATTTTTCTATTGTGAGTATTCAGGAAATATTAATGAATATTCAGGATTTGAAAAAGATGAATGTTGTAAAACTATTTTGGGTTATTATCCTCTAACAAAAGAATCCAAAGAATTAGAAGGAATTCCATTACTTCCTAATCCATTTGAAAAAGATATTGAAAAACTTGCCAAAGAAAAAATTTCCATTACCATTTAAAATTCATAATAGAGGAGTTCAATATCATACAGCTAAATTATCTAATCCTCCAAAAGGATTAAAAAGATGGATTAAAGCTTTTGTCACTGGTTATAAAATATCACAATCCAAACAATTTACATTAGAAGATATGATTGGAGCTGCTAAATATGGGTATGAATTTAGAGATACTACATCATTTCCTGAACATAAATTTGAAGATAGTTGTATAAATAATTTTAAACAACATATTCAATCAAAATATAAACAACAATTACCTAAAGAGTTTATTTCTCAAGTTCAATATAAAGATGGTTATGGTTTTTGGTATAAGGATATTCCTGAGCTTCCAGATGTGAAAAGAAGATTAAAAATAACCACTAATTCAGAAGGTAAAGAAGAATTAGTAGGAATTTATAAATATTAGTATATATTTTCCAAATAATAAACTAGATAACTCTCTTATTTAGTACTTGCATTAATAGTACGTAGATAAAGTTAATGTTAAGATAATAAGATGCGAAGAAGTAACTCTACTTACAGTATTCTTAGTTATCTAGTTTTTATATAAATAATAAAACTAAATTAAAACAAAATGAAAAAATATTTATTTATCCTATTATTAGGATTATGTTATATATCTTGTAAAAAAGTAGGTCTTGATAGTGAATTTACTATAAAAGCTAAAGTATCTAAAGTAGAATGTAATTCTTTTATGGGTAATATATGTACTTCAAATACTATTTATGTACAAACTGACACACAAACATATACATTTAATGCTAAAGTAAAAGATTTTAATTTTGCAATAGGAGATGTAATCTATTTAAATATTCGCAGATATATAATTTCTAAAGATTAATAATATGACACAAGATAAAAAAATACAAGTAGTTATGTTAGCTACTGATAAATCAAGCCCTTTATGTTTAAATTTGGATAATAAATTAGAGTATGATGAAATTATGCGTTCTTATGGAGGTGTAGACCATTTACATCTTTATTTCTTATCAGATGATGAAATTAAAGAAGGAGATTATATTTATACTACTAGGACAGAAAGTATTTTTAGAGTAGGTAAATTTAGAAGTAAAGCAGGATTTGAAGCACATAGTATAAAAGAATTAATTTCAGATACAAAAGAAGGAGAAACTTATACATATTGTGGAGAAATGTATGTTCAATATTGTAAGAAAATTACAGCTACAACTAATCCTGAACTTAATTTACCTAAACCTTCAGAAGAATGGATTAAATATTATATTGAAGAATACAATAAAGATAATATTATTGAATTGGTTAATGTTGAGTATGAGGAAGTAAAAGAAAGAGAGTATTACAGTAATAATGTTTTTAAAGGTTCTTTTATTTTAAAAGAATTACTTAAAGTAAATTCTGATAATACTATCAATATTAAACCAATTCAAGAAACTTGGGATGAAGTTATTAATAATTTTACTTATACACCTAAAGATTTTGATGAAGAAAGTCATTATATTGCGTATCTTAAAAATTGGTTAAAAGAAAATTATAATGTCCCAACTAAAATTAAATAAAATGGAAAAACATAAGAAACCTTTGATTGCAATGATAATATTTATATTATTATTATTTATTTTTAGTTATTTTAATTTGTGGGTTTATTTGTTTATAGGAATAATTATTACAGCAACATTAGCTTGTTTATATGGTGTATTTTATACTATATTTAATGGTGACAGCTCAGATGACGATATTTATTAAATATTAATAAAAATGTATAAAATATTATTTGAGAGCCAATGGCTAATTATAGAACAAACCAAAGAAAAAGATTATTATTATATATCTTTTACAATAGCTCATTTTATCTTTGGATTTCATTTAAATCCTAATAGTTTAAGTCTTTTACCTTATATGGTATTAAATACTAATTTAATTAAAACAAATAGTTGGAGTCCACCTTCTTTAGATATTGGATTTTTGTTTATTTATATTGGAATAATATATAATTATAAAAATAATTTAATAAAACAATATTTTGAAGATAAAGAAATTAATAAAATCTTATGAAAGAAATAATACCAAATATATTTGTTGTGGTAATGCCAATAGAGACACATAGCTTTGAGAAGGCAAATTTTGGAAATGCGTTGTTTTATAAGGACAGTTTGAATAATATATGCAAACATAAGTCGGTTTCACTTCTTGGAATGGAAATACTAGGCATCGCATCCGAAAAGGAAATAACATTTGATTGTAAAAATATTATAAGAGGGGGTATTAGAAATTTGAGACCTGGGAAAAATAATGAGTATGTTTTTAAAGATTATTGTAGTGAATTTCCTGATGATTTAAGAAGTTGGGTATTTCCAACAATAAAAGATTCATTTTTATCTTTTGTTAAGTCCAAAGATATAGAATTAAAACCAAACGAAAAACTTTTAGTACTTAGAAAATCAATATAATTTAATTTTAATAAAACTTTATGAGTGATTAAGTGATTCTTAGTAAATTTGTTCGTATATTTACAATATAAGAATTTTAAAAAATTCAATTGTTAAATCAAAATTAATTAGTTATGAAAATTAAATCAAATGATTATCAAGAGTTACGTACTCAAGCCAAAGGATTAGGGATTAATACCAAAGGGCTTAAAAAAGAGGAGATTATTGCTAAAATTGAAGAAGCTCCAAACACTGAAACAAGAGGTCGTAAAGTAGACCCAAACAGTGTAAGACAACAAAGATTAGCAAAACAAAAACAAGGACATAGAGGACGTCCAATTGATCCAAATTCTGAATTCCATAAACGTAAAATGGAATTGGAAGAAAAAAGAAAAGAGGGGACTTTGAAATTGGGAAGACCGGTGGACCCGAATTCCGCAAGACAAGAACGTTTATCTAAAATAGGTACTGTAAAAAGAGGTAGACCAGTAGGTTCTATTTCTGAATTAAATCCTATTATTGTAGAAGAAGTAATTGATAAAGCTGCTGAAAAGTTAGCTCATAAGATCGAAGAAGCTAACCCAGATATTATTCAAAAGTTAGTTGCAACAGTAAAATAATTTTAATATTTTTATAAAAACGCTTGGATGAAAATCTGAGCGTTTTTAATTTAGGAATAGGATTATTAAAAATAAATTCATATATTTACAATGTAAGATTAAAAAATAAAAGGTTATGAGAAATATAATTATTGAAGTATTAAAACCTACACTATTAGTAGAAGAGTTAAAAGCTCTAAACGAAGTAGCTAAAGAGTTTAGATTTTCATCACATGAAAGAAATGTTAATGAAGCTGTTATAATGAGCGATATTATTAATCTTGAAACTGTTGAAGAATTGAAACAACATTTATGTAGAGGGGGTGGAATAGAAGAACATGAAGTTGGAAATTATATAGGTGACTTATATTTTGAAATAACACATCAATATAATTAATATAAATAGTTTTTTCTAAATGATTTGAGGGTCTTAAAAAATTTGGAATTTTAAGATAAAGTTTATATATTTACCTTATAACTTAAAACACAAATATCCCTCATGATCTTACTAGATAAAATTAAAAAAGAATTGCTACAAGAAGAAATAAATGCTGTTTATAATAGAGAAGCTGATTTCTTTGAAATGACCCGAAATATTGGAGAATGTAATACAGTTGAAAATATAATTGATTATCTTCAACATACAGGGAGTGGAAGTCGAGAAGAAGCTATAGGGTATGTTAATTATTTACTTTTTGAAGAATATGAATTAAATTAAATATTATGTATTGTATACTTATTATAAATAAATTTACTAAATCTTCTTTTATTTATCCTAAAATCTTTAATTTACAGGATATAGAAAAATATCAAAAAGGAGAATTAACAATTCCATATAGTGAAAAACATAATTTATTCGAAATAAAAGAATTATCTGATTAACAATATAAATATTCCTGCTTGAAAATAAATAGTAATAGAATGATAAGTATAGTTAGGATATGTATTTTCAAATGTGACTTGGGCATTAATCCCGCTAATGATTTAAAACATAACATTATTACAAGATTTACAGATCTGTTATTTATTGGAGAGGTAATAAAACATCATACAGATACAGTATCAATGGTATGATTAAATAGGGTGTGGAGTGGTTTGGTACTTCACTATTATTTCGAGACTGTAATCTTGACAGGAATATTTTTAAAATTAAATTACAAACCGGCTAAAACAGCCATAAAACCAATTAAATAAAATGAAACAATTATTTTTAAGTCTATTATGTATATTTACAATAAGTATTACATCTTGTTCCGTTGAGGATAATCAGGAAAAACAAAATAATCTTGAATCAAAAAATATAAAAACTTTAAATCAAGATATATCTAATATTGATTTAGAGAAACTCGCAACGGAATATACATTAAATATTACTGATTTAACAAATGAATTTGAAATGTTAGTGGAATCTGAAGCTATTTATTTTTCAACAGAAAGTTATGAAGATACACCAAGACAACCTACATGCCAACATGGTACACCAAAGATGGGACATAAGGTATATAATGTTGGTTTAGCATTTCATTTTGTATTTACTACTACAACAGTTAATGGAATTACATCAAGTCAGTGGTCAATTAGTATGACTCCAATATCTGTTTTATGTCCATATTAAAATAATAAATCCTCTAACTGAAGATAAACAGTAATAAAATATGATACATCTGTAGTGAGTGCTCTAAGATGTTATAATCCCAAGGAGTTAATATAAGCTTGCATGGAAGAAATGACGGTGTAAGTAAAGCCCGCTCACGTTAAGAATTAAGATTATAAATATATCTAAGTTTTATTACACTACTGCCATGAGTAGGTTGTTTATTGTAAGCTATTATTTCCAGTTACTACTATCTGTACAAGAGTCAGATAAATAATAGTCCACATGGAAATGGATTAGAGGATTTTTAAATAAATTTATTATTATGAATAGACAGGATAAGATCTTAAAGAAAAAAGAAAGAGCCCATAAAAGATATCAAAGAAATTTAAACAGAAATATTCCTAAGTTAATTCATAAAAAAGAATTTGGAAAAGGTATGGATTGTCCTTTTGATGTAGAAATATATGATAGATATGGAACTTGTACTTGTGGACATTCTCATTATAATGATTGTCTTGGAGATATTTAAAAAATAAAAATAGGGAGATAGCTCAATTGGTAGAGCATATTACTTAAAGGTTCGAATCCTTTTCTCCCAACAAAATAAAAGGTTAAACATTGAATACCTTTGTAAATATATTAGAAAAGGAGATTATAAATATGTTTCATAATAAATGGAGATTTTACATCCAGAAAAGAAATGCTTTATCTAATAATTTACATAAAGATACTAATCCTGAATTGACAGGATGTTAACATGTCACTAAGAAGTAATTCGCATTGAGTATAGTTGCTAACTCAGTTGGTGGAAAAAAGGTAGTGTCTTCCATCGAATACAGGTCTATGGTGTTAATGCAGAAATGTTAGATGTGTTGTTCCCTTGAGAAAGGAATAAAGTACAAGAGTCTATTAGTATTAATGGCTACAACACAAATGAGCAAGTATCCGTGAGGACTTGGTTGCTTTTATGCAATTCTCAGCAAATAGTTAATATGGGAGGAAGTTAGTCAGTACCTTAATGCTTAACCACACAGACTTAAAATCGTTAAGTATATTAACTATGTGACCCTAATTATCTTGATGTTGTGCTATAGACAGCTTATGTAAATCCAGAAATGGTGGTGTAGCGTTGATGTACTGAAAAGATAAAGGGTGCTAAATAAATTAAATTGGCCAAAAACAAATTTATTAACAGGGTAGTCGAAAACTGAATAGAGTAGACAAAAATTTAAAATCAAATATACTTACACCAAAAATGAAAAGATTAATTTTAGGATTATTTTTAATTTCATCAACACTATTTTCATGTAGTTCAGATGATACAACTAACAAATACCAACAAAAAACAGTAACCGTAGCAAAAGGTGATGATGGAAATCCAAATATTCCTCAAGCGCCAACAGAAGCACAAATCAAAGAAGCTACAAGTGTTCTTACTACTGAAGTAGAATATTTAACAGAACACCCTAATGAAGTTAATTCAAGAAATATAATCAGATTTTGTGGAAATCCATCCTTTTCAGGAACTAGCGGAGGTGGATATGCTGAAGTAAAATTAGGAGATGGTTCAACCTATTATTTTACATATTCTTGGTTTATAAATAGTTCTAACAAAACTATAGTTGCAGCTCATTTTGAAGGTACTTCAGCTCCAGCAGGTAGTGGTTGCTAATTAATATATAATATAATAAATTAATGCTTGGGAAGATAGAAATATCATTCCAAGCATTTTTTAATTTAGGTAAATAATATATAAAATATAATTCGTATATTTACAAGGTAAAATTTAAAATTATGTATAAAAATATAAATGATTTAATAGGAGTTTCATTTAATGCTAATTCAAAAACTGTATATAAAGTTGGTAATATTATTGAGCCTAAAAAAATATATATAACTTGGAATAATGGTTCTACTATTTATAATATTGAAAATGTACTTTCACTTTTTAATGATGGAACTTGGAAAGTAATTGAAAATCCTTATTATGATATTTATTGAGAATTCATGACATTAGCAAATTATATTACAAGAAAAAGAAAGTTATTACATGGGAGAAAATATCAATTATTACAAGATATTTTAAGTAAATCTATAACTAAATCAAAAATATATTGTATTCAAGGTCATGCTAGTCAATTTACAACATATAAAAAAGTTGAAGATAATGAATTAATTGAATATAATAATTTTTATAAATTTTTATATCCTTCCATTTCATATTATCTTTGGTATAAAAATAATTTTCAATTACAGACACAGAAATCATGTACAATAAAACCGGGAAAGAGGAGAACTATTATAGATAGGGATAAATGTTGTATATTTTGTAATACTGAAGAAAATTTAACTGTTGATCATATAATACCATATTCAAAATCCAAAAACAGTAGTATATATAATTTAATGACATTATGTAAAACTTGTAACAATAATAAAAAAGATTCAATTCCATCTTCTAATTTTATTATTGATATATTAATTCCACATATTAAAATGTTTAACCCAAATTATCATTTAAATCCGTTATGAATATAGAAGAATATAATCAGTTTAAAAATAGTTTCCCTTCAATTGAAGAGGAAAAATTTGAGGAATATATTAATAGTGCTTCACAAAATGAAGGAAATAAAAACAAAATCGAATTATTAGATTTTAATAATTATACTATTACTGTTGATAAAACTGCAACTTTATTAATATTATATAATGTATCTATAAAATCAAAATCTATAGGGATAGAGGAATTTGATAAATTTCAAATTATTTTTGTTAAAGGGGATTGGTGGATAGCTTATCAATAAGGTATAATATTTATTATAATTATTTCGTATATTTACAAATATAAAATTAATAATTAGAAATTATGTTAATAAATTTAACTCCAAATATAGAAGAAATTGAAAGAAGAAAGATAGTAGCCAAAGAAAATAATTTTGAATATACCCCTCAATTTAAAAATACTCTTTTAAGAGGAGTATATAGAGATATTTTTGATTTTAATTTTCCCAAAGGAGAATTTTTAGAAACTCTTACCCCATATGAATATGGAATAGCAGATTCAGTTGAACAAATTACAGATTATTATAAAGATATTACTAAAGATTTACAAAAATTTTATATAGTATCAATAACTCCAGTATTTCAAAACAAGGAAAATCGAGGAAAAGGGGGAGGTTGGAGATGGCATAAATGGGGAAAATATATTGGGAATCTTAACCCACAATATGAATATTTAGATGATGAAGAATTTACTGTTAAATATATATTAGTTTATACTATTTATTCTGTAATAATATGAAGACAATATTTTATATACCTAGTAAAGATGAAAAATCAGGTAATCGTTGGTTTAATGATAAACCTTATAATGTATGGTTTATATTAGAAAATATATTATATGAACCAAATGGTAATATACTTAAGAATACTGTAATTGATACATATATAAAAAGTATTACATTAACAGAAATTATGGATAGATTTGATGATAATGGTATAACTAGACATATTGCTTTGTATATTTCTGAATAAAATTAACTAACTAAAAGCTACCTAATCATGTAATAAACTGATTAAATATTATGGCAATTATAGATATACACTGTCAACAAGCAATAGAATTTGCTAAAACAATTAATCCAGATATTATTATAGAAAATGGTATCAATTGGATTTGGGCAATGGGTTTTAAATCTCATGAAGATGCTAAAAAATTTGATGAATATTGTATTTCTAATGGTTGTGAAACTAGAGGAGTATATGATGGTGGTAACGGAACAGCAGATGTAAGATTTAGATAACAATCTTTAATCATTAAGAGTATGGCAATTCCAACATTAGGCCGATGGCAACAGGACAAAAACAACCCGAAAGAAATAATTTCCGTTAAGGGTTGGAATGAAGAAGCAAGATATGCAGTTATATGTGTATGTGAAAACGTAGAAGATGCTAAATTTATAGTAGAAATGTACAACAAAATTAATCCACACTAATCATTAAGAGTAATGGAAGTAAATGTAAATCATTCTGAACAAAGAGAAAAGGATGTTCAGGAATTATGTAAAAAAGTCATAAATATCATTCCAAATTATTATGAAACAACATGCCCTTTTTGTTATGAAATGGAAATAATAGGCTACGGCAATAAACAGACAGAAATGTCAAAAATAAAACACAAGCCTGATTGTGCCTATCTAATCGCAAAAGATTTATCCGCAAATACTAACCATTAATCAGGAAATAAACCCTAAAATAAAAAACTATGTATACAGATTTAAATTTAAGCAAACCAAAAGAAAACGAAAAGGTTTTTGTTGGAATGGATTCAAAACCAATGGCTCCTAAAATTGCGATATTCAAAAAAGGAAAATTTTATGATGTTTCTGATGAATCAATTGAATTATTTCCTACACATTGGAAATATCCTAATATTCCTTTTGCTTCTAACTATTAATCAGGAAACAATGAAAGATAATCAAGACAATGAAGGGGTTGCAATCGGGCTAGTAATATTCTTTTTTTTTATTATCTGGACGATTTGTTTTTTAATATTTTAAAACAATGAATTATGATACGATTTATATTAAAGTTATTTAAAAAAACGCATATATGTTGGTATAATAAACCAATAGTGAGTCGTTACATTACATTTGGAACTAGACAAATAGTTTATGAGTGTAGATGTGGAAATCGTAAAGCAGAAAAACAATATTTTGGATTTGATGAGGAATTTCCTATAATTACAACTCCATTTTTAACTGAAAAGGATATAAATAAATTTTTAAAAAAAGAGTTATGAAAGTAAAACACATTATTTTATCTGTTTGTTCTATAGTATATTTAGTAACAATGTTTTTATTAATTCATTTTGAAGTAGATTTACAAATAGGTGCTAGCTTATCATTGGGATTGTTTGGTGTACTTTTATTATTTTATTTTCTTATTCTACTTTTGAATTGGTTAATTGAAAATTGGAATAAAGGTATTAAATTTCGAAAATAAATGTTTTGTTTAAAATAATTTACTATCTGAATTGATATATTAAACAATATTTCGTATATTTACAATATAGAAATTTAAAAATTAAGGTTATGAAACAATTATCAAATATTCAAAAATTACGAATAATAGTTCAAGTTATTAATGAATTAAAAGAAATTCCAAATAAAGATTTTTTATATGTAGATAAATATAATAATAATGATTTATTAATTAAAATAGCTAAAAAATCTAAAATTTCTATTTCCTCTAACAGAGAATGTGGATATGTGGATATAGGAGAGTATATTCAAATTACAATTGAGGAATTAGAATCAAGATTATTTACTAAAATAAATAAGATAGAACCTAAATTTCATCATAAAATGGAACAAAGAAATCCATTATTTCCTGTATCGGAAGATTTAAAAATTCAAACGGATAAATTTATTAAAAATAATATCCCTGAGAGTGGAGAATCTAATACTTTAATAGGTGAAATATTTAGAGCTTTACAATATATAGAATATAGAGCACATAATGATGGAGATTTACCTTGGAATATATTTTCTCCTTCATTTATATCCTATATGTTTGTAATTTCCCAAATTGATAAATTAAATTGGTCAACATATGCATATAATGAGGAAACTGGAGAATATAATTTTAAATTTCATGATGAATGGTTACAAAAATATAATCCATATGGAAAAATTGATTATGTTATTGAAAGTAATTTAGCTTGTGAAACTAATTCAATAAGATATGAAATAATGGATTTATTACTATCAGGAAAACTGATGGATTCTGAAAATAAATATGATTCAAGAAGTTATAGAATAATTAAACAACATAGAAATTATGAAAGCTAAATTATTAAAAAAATTAAGAAGAAAATTTAGAATCCAAGAAATCGATGGTCATTATAGAGTTTTTACTCAAACTATGATGAAAGTTGAGTATACTGATTGGGATACTTTGGAAATTACCCAAATGAAACAAAGAAGAATGATTTTAGCAGAAGCTCGAGGTAATTCTACCAGAATAATTTATGTATAATTTTATAAGAAAAATATCCAAAATATTGTTTTGTAAACATAAATGGAAAAAGACTTATAGTTATTACGGATATTCAGGTTCTGTTTCTAAATATCATTGTAATAAATGTAAACTTAAAAAGAAACAATTTGTAGGTATTGCTGGATGTTCAACAACATATAAATTATCAAAGTAAATATGGAATTGGTTGGTTAAATTATTTTTCATATATTTACAATATATAAATTATAAATTATTAAAAATTAAGGTTATGAAAAAACTACTATTTGCTATTTTATTAACTACAGTAAGTAGCACAGCACAAATTAAATTTGGAGACACTGAAAGAGCTAATTTTAATATAATTTCAGACCCTTTTTCTTCTATTAAAGAAGAAGGAGTGAATATAGGAGTTGAAATTGAATATCAGTGTTATTGGTTTTATATCCATTCAGGTATAAGAAATTTTGATAAATTAAAGGGTGGATATACTGATTGGATGACCGGAATGGGAGTAAGTCTAAATTATGGTACCTTTGATGAATGGAGATATTATGCTGGAGGGAAATTAGGATTTATTTGGAGAGGTGATGAAAAATACCCTGGAGCTGGGGTAGAAGCAGGAATTGATTTTCAATGGGGAGATGTTGTAATTATAGGAGTAAGAGGAAGTGGAGATTGGAGAGAAGACTTTATATTCTCCGGTGCAAAACCTAAAATACAATGGTCTGGGGAAATTAAAATTGGATTTAAACTGAATTAATTATGCCAACATCAGAAACATTTTATGTAAGTTCTAAAAGTAATAAAATTTATCCTATTAAAGATAATCCTAGGGAATATTTTATCAAAGATGGAAAATATTTAGGGAAAGCTAAATATATTATTGAAGTATTTGGAGATAATCATGAAAAGGTTGCGAATACTATTAAAAATATGGTTGATAATAGTAATTTTGATAATAAATTATTTTTAATTAAAGTAGAAACAAAATAAAATTTTATATTATTGGTTTTATATTAAAAAAGAAAAAATATGAAAATATTTCAACTATTGTTATTAACTTTGTTTTTGATAAGTTGTGAAACAGAAGAGTTCCATCATCAATCAAAAACAGAAATTATACAAGAAACACCAAAATGGTTACAGGGAGATTTTATCTCAGTATATCTTCATACACCATTAGTAGTAACTAAACATAATATTTCTTTAGAATTATTTGATAATATTTATGTTTTAACACTAGATGATGTATTTGAAAATGAATTTAAATATATTGTTTATTATAATGAAATGGAATTTGGTTTTTATAAAACAACTAATACAGAAATTGTAGTGGAAGTTGTATTGGAAGATCAAATAAGGAAAAGGATAGGACATTATACTAAGGTAGTAGACTAATAAATTGTTTTTCGTATATTTACAACATAGAAATTTAAATTATGGATATATTAAAAATCTTTATTTTGATTATTGTTATTTTAACGATTATTATTAAGTTTATATGGTCAGAAGAAAACCTAGAAAAATGGTCAAGGGAAAACCTAGAAAACGAAAATAATTACAAAAAGATACTTGATATCAAAAGACGAGCTGATGAAGCACAATCCACAGAAGAAATTCAAAGCTTGTTAAAGGAAATACAATTACTTAAAAGTAAATTATGACAATATTTAATTTATCAGAATGGGATTATGATGGAAACACTGATTGGTTTTTATCTCATCCAAATAAAACCGAAGAAGATTTTAAACAAGATGTTATTAATAGTATGAATAATACTACTGATAATTTAATTAAAAATGCTATACAAGATGCAAATTATATTTCTTCATCAGATTTATTAATTATTGTTGTTGAAAATTTGAAAAATAATTTAGGTTATGAAGATGTTAAATTTCCTAGATTAAGTTTTAGTTGGGATCATACTATTGATGAAGAAAATAGGGATTTTAAAGAAGTGATGGATAAAAATCAATTTCAAAAAATTGTAAATTACAATCAAAATATTATTGAAATTGATTTTTTAACACCAAAAGAATATATTCAAACAAAACTAGAGACACAAAGTAAAGGTAATTTAAAAATATTTATTACTAATTTACATAATTTATCATTTTTAGAAAGTGATAAAGAATTCTATAATAAAGCATTAGAGGAATTAGATAAAATAGAGTAATTTTGGAATTTGATTTCTAAGATTACTTTCATATATTTACAACATAATAATTAAAACAATATAGTTATGATTACTTTTGTTGTTAAAAATCCCAAATCTAATATATTAAGAATATTTAAAGATGAAATTAATATAGGTCGAATTGAATGGAATTGGTATGATATTAATAAACATCAAGAGTATTTTGGTTTAGATAAAAAATGGGTTACTAAAAATATTAGTAATAATAATATTTTATATATTAATACTATTATTATAGACCCTAAATACAGAGATCAAGGATATGGTAAACAATTATTATCATACTTCCTTAATTTTCATAAAAAATCAGATTATGATAGTATATTTTTGGAATCGGTGTCAATGGAAACATTGAAAATAAATCCTAAAATTCAGAATAAACTAAATAAATTTTATGAAAGCTTTGGTTTTGAAATGATTTATCAAAATAGAGATCTAACTGGATTAATGTATAAAAAGAAATAAGTTATGAAAGAACAACTAATAACATTCGAAACAGCTAAATTAGCTAAAGAAAAAGGATTTAAATTTAATGAAGATTCAGAAGATTTTTATAAATACTCAGGGTATTATAATTATGGAAGAATAGGAGATGGAGAATGGTCTTTAAATACAGTTTATGATATAGAAACACTTCATTGGGGAAGTGAGTTAACAGAAATTATTGATACTCCAACACAATCATTACTTCAAAAATGGTTAAGAGAGATTCACAATATAGATGTAAATGTTTTACCTTACAATAATATAAAGAAATATTATGAAGTTTATGTGAATTTAGCTGTTACTACTTGGAGTGGGTATTCTACCTATGAAAAAGCATTAGAAATCGGATTGCTAGAAGGATTAAAATTGTTGGAAGATAATTATTTAACAGAAAATGGGAAATTATTCAATCATCTAAAAATAAATGAAATGGTAAAAAGAGGTTATACGAGAGAATTTCTTGATGAAAACGAAGAGATAGAAGATAAACTCGATTCAGATATTGAAATTCAATTTAAAGAATTATATGGTTATGAATTTGAAGGATAAATTTAGGTATTGGATTATTAATCTTTAATTCATATATTTACATTATAATTAATAAATAATTATGTTAACTAATAAAGCTAAAATAGATTTTCTAAATTGGTTAGATAAACAAGATTTAGCTCCATATAGGGTGATGTTTGATGATATACCTAAATTTATCCAAACGGCATATATTATTCAATGGTTAGATGAAATTGGATTAATAATTGAAATTGATTATGAAAGGGCATCAAAACAATATTTTGGTAATTTATTAAATTGTCTTAAATCAACAATAACAAGACAAGATATATCAAATAATTTTAATAGTAGAACATCTTTTGAAGAAGAAGGTATAAAACAAGCAAATTTAATATATAATGAAAATAACAGAAATAAATAAACAACAGGAATCAACTGAAGAATCATTATTTATTAGAAAAATATTAGATGATAGTTTAGATAAATGTGATAAACAGAGACCTTAATAAGGTACTTGATTATTAAAAATATTTTCATATATTTACATCGTTAAAAAATAGTTATGGATATTTTAGAAGTTTTTAAATCTGATTTTAAAACTATGTCTGTTAGTAGTTTAAAAAAGAAATGGAAAATAAATCATTATACAGGTAGTGTTTCTCTAAATATTAAACCCAAAGTACAATATAGAGGTATTGAAGATAATAATTCTTTTATTACTTATTGCTCACTTTTTGGTTTAGAACAAAAACATTATAATATTGAGATTGAATTGGAGGATGGAACTTATTGTAAAATTGTAGGAATTACTCCTAAAAGTCATAAATATCCAATTGTTGTTCAAGCTAATGATGGTATTAAATATAAGATAACTGAATTTGATGTTCAAAAATATTTAAAGAAAACAAATCAATTAAATTAATTAAAAACAAAGTTATGTCAAAAATTTCCTCAAAAAATCTTAGCTTAATGGCTATGACAGAAACTAAAATTCCTATTGAATTTAGTTCAGTAAAATGTAATTTAATAGTTATAAGTACCTCTACTAAACTTGGAGATATTGTTGAACATAAAAATATTACAACAATGATAAAAGATTTAACTTTAAATGGTATGCCTGTTTCAAATTATACTTCTTTAGTAACACACTTCAAAAGTATAGGAATTGATTTTCCTAAAATACTAAAAGATAAACAAAATGAAATTATTACTAAAGAATATTTGGAGAAACAAGTAAGTTTTTACGGTATAGGTGAATAGTATTAGATCCAATAGGATATATTAATATAGGAATAGGAGTATTAAATTACGTTTCATATATTTACAACATAATAATTAAAATAAGAAAAGATGAAAACGAATGAAACATCTAAAGTAATTTGCAATCACTGCAATAAAGAAAAAGAAGGAGTACAAACTGGAATTTGTAATCATTGTGGTAAGTTTGGGTTAACAAACAATGAATTATCTATGAAAAAAATTATTTTATGGTGGAGTAATTTATCTAGTTTATCCAAAACCCAATTATGTGATACAAATACTGAATTTATAGGTATTGGAAGAAGATGGGAAACTTTAACTTTTGAAGAAATAGAAACTCTTTATGCTTTTGGAGAATTAGCAGAGGGTTATCCAAAAGTAACTATTAATAAAAAATTTACTTCTTTTAATGAGGAAAAATTTAAAGCTTACGCTAATAAATTTAGTCAGGAAGATAAAGTAAAAATGCTACAATGGCTAGCTACTGATTTAATGGTCTTGTCTCTAATTGATAAATCATTAAGACCTATAAAATAGGTATTGGATTATTAAGTTGAATTTCATATATTTACATTATAATTAATATTAACATAAACGTTATGACTAGAAAAGATTTAATATTTTATTTGGAAGGTTTTGAGGAAGAAGATCAAGATGGAACTATGGAAGTTAAATTTTCATACCCTTCAGGAGATTATTGGAGAACTGAATTAGCAGGGAAAATCAATGATGCATCTGAAGGATATACAAAATACTCCGATTATCATCGAACAGATCAAATTGCTACAGAAGAAGAATATGAAGAATGTTTGGAAGATGAAACTACACCTAAGGATAAAATGGTGAGAAAAGTAATTTTACTTAGTTAAGGTATTGGATATTATAAGGTAAATTCGTATATTTACAATATAAGATTTAATAAGTTCATTGAAATAAATAATAAACTCTTATCCAATTGCAGGATAGCTATGATTCGCTCTACCTATATAACACTTACTAAAAATATGTGTTAGTTAAGGTGCAACCTTGTAAGAGTTTAAGTAATGCATCATTTCACATTCCCAAGGTGTGATTATTATATTATAATAAAATGCAGAGGGATTAAAAATTAATATTGATAGTATGACAGTAGAGAATAAAAATCAAGAGACTTAAAATAAGAAGTTCTGACTACTATTAATATTCTACCTACTTTACAGAGAAATGTAAAGGAACAGAGGATGATAACGTTGTGTATTTGATACCTCTCTAAAAATCTGTAAATACTCAATAACTTCTAATACAGGTAGCACAACCAAGCCCTGAAATAATCTGATAAGCTATCCTGAAATAGTGGATATAATAGCTAAGATATAAGACTAATGAAGTTAGAGCTATTAGAAGTTTATTTTATAAACTATTGTAAGACCTTGTACATTCATAAGGAGAATGACCCATTGGGCTGAGTAAATGCATTAAATACATCATTTCTTACAATAGTTTATTTTTATTAACGAATTAAATTAAAACAATATGTGGACACTTTATATTCTTTCATTTATAATACAAGGTATTATATTTAGAAAAATAGGAATTAATGGTTATTTTAAAAATGCTATCAAAACTTCAGAATTAGAAGTATTTGCATCATTTCTATTAATAATTCAGATATTAGTTACAATATTTTTAATAGGAATTTATTTACCTTAAAGTTATGAATAATGATGAAAAAAATGGATGTGCAGCTACTATATTTATGGCTGTAATGATATTTATATTAGGTTTAGCAATTGGAACTAAATTTGGGAATGAAATACGTTCAAATAATAAAATTAAACCTGAAATTAAATTAACAACAGATGGTAAAATAATAGATACAATCTATATTTATAAAAAACAAACCTAAACGTTCTTATAAAAATGAGGGATTTAATGAAAAATTTGTGGTAGGTTTTTCAAATAATATAAGTTGTAGGTCATCTTATATTTTATTTCAATTAAGGAATTGGAATTATAATTTTTAATTCGTATATTTACAATGTGAAATTAAAAGTTCATTTAAATATTGTTTATAAATAATTTAGACCTGGAAGTGAAAAAACTTTACCTTGAAGTATAGTAGGGGAAAAATAAAGCAACGGTGTAGTATAATAACTAATAACAAAATAACTATAAATTATTTATAAATATATTTGGATTATATAATTTAGTTTCGTATATTTACAAATATAAGTTCATTTAAATAATGTTTTTTTAATTAATAAAAGATTTTAAAACATATTAAAATAAATTTGGATTAGTAAAAAAGAATTCGTATATTTACAGTATAGAAATTTAAATAAAATAATTAACAAAATTAAAATTAAAGGTTATGAACAAACATGCTCAAAAAACAGAAGTTGCAGGTGTAAAATTAGATTACAATGCATTAAAAGTAGAAGCTAAAGATCTAGGTCTACCAACAACAGGTAAAGCAGCTGAAATTGCAGCAAGAATTGAAGAATTCAAAGCAGCTCAAGCTAAAACTGAAACAAGAGGTCGCAAAGTAGACCCAAACAGTGCAAGACAATTGCGTTTGGCAACACAAGGAACTGGACAAAGAGGTAGAAAACCTGACCCAACATCTGCTTGGAATATTAAACAAAAAGCATTAGCTGAGAAAAAAGCTGCTGGGGAATTAAAATTGGGAAGACCAGTAAACCCAACATCAGCAAGACAAGAACGCTTAGCAAAAGTTGGAACAGTTAAAAGAGGTCGCCCTGCAAAAGTAATAGAGGAAGTAATTCCAACTGCACCAGTAGAGGAAGTATTACAAGAAAATATTGCTGAACAAGTAACAGCATAATTAAGTTAGATTTAAGGGAAGGAAAGCATCAATTAATTTTGATGCTTTTTTTTAGTGAAAATAATTAATATTATGGGAGAAGATCAAATTAGGTTACTACTTACACAAAATAATTATAATTTATTCAATTTATCTAAATTAAGTAATGGTAGTTTTAGATTAGCTATACAAGGAGATGTCTGGGTACAACAAATTAAAGATTTACTATTAGTTGCTAGTTGGGCATATGAGAATGGTTTAGCAGTATTTTATATAAACTAAATTGAAGGAATTGGAATTATAAATAATATTTCATATATTTACAATATAGAAATTTAAATAATATAGTTATGAAAAAATTAAATCTTATAAGTGATAATTCATTAGAAGAATTATTATGTCTATTGAATAGAATAGACAATACTATAAATCATGATTTCCTTCATGTATCAGAATATTTACCTTCTGATATTATTAAACCATTATCTTTATTCAAAAAAGAATTGTTAGAAGAATATAATAGAAGACAAGAATTGTATGAGGAATATTCTCCAAAAGTATTTACTTACAATCCATACAAAGGTCCTGCAGGTCCAACTAAACAACAGACCCTAGATAATACTCGTTTTTTGGGACAAGAGTTAGAAAAAGCTCAAATTCCCTTTAAAGAAAATTGGGATTATATCAAAGAAAATTATGGAGGTACTGGTGGAGATGAAATGGTATTGGAAATTAATAACGGAAAGGATACTATTCATGTAAGTTATGACAGATGGGGTTTTGTTGTTGATGAATTAGAGGACTTTGATCAAGTTGATTTTATTATTATTTTCAAAGGAATTATAAAATGGTATAATGAAGGTTTAAAATAAAAATATTATGAGTAAAGATTCAGAAGAAATGAAAGGGTGTGGTTGGTTAATGATATCAGCTGCTATCGCATTTTGTATTGTATTAGCTGGGTTAAAATGGTTGAGTTAAAATATACACAATAATGGTATAGGATTATTAAGTTGAATTTCGTATATTTACAACATAGTAATTACAACAAAATATTTTTATTATGAATTCAATTTATACAATTCCAGAAAAAGAAGCTACTTATTTAATAATTAAAGTAGAAAAATACCTTCATAATAAAAAATATCAAAAAGATATTAAAAGAATTATCAAAAACGTTGAAACGTATAATGATATTTCAAAAAAACAATGGAAAAAATTTAAAAAATATTTTGAGAAAATAGAACAAGATATAGAAAAATAAAAATATCCATAATAGGTATTTGAGTTATAAATAATAATTCGTATGTTTACAACATAATAGTTAAATATAATAGTTATGTATACAGAAAACGGAATATATAGTAGGAAAATATGGAGTAAATCTATGTAGTGAAACACCAGAAATATTATCCCAAGAAATAAACAAATCATATGAGGAAGATGATTATGAATCTAACTTATTTGAATATGATTGTGGGGAAGGAGGATTAATTTATGTAGAGAAAGTTCATATAACTAATGAATATGAAGATATATTTAAGGTATTGGTAATCACTTCAGGTGAAGATGAATCAATTCCATATGATGTAAAAGAATGTATTAAAAAATTATGGTATAGTGGAACAGACCATTCTATTTTTGGGAGTGGAAATGTAGTAAGGGTAGTGGATTATATAATTTAACTTCATATATTTACAATATAGAAATTTAAATAATTAAAACATTATAGTTATGAAAAAAATAGCTGCTGAATTAAATCTTCTAAGTAAAGAGGAATTATTACAAAAAGGTTATGTAGAGGTAGATAAACTATTTAATGATGAAGAAATGAGATTATTATATAGAAAACATCTAAATCAAAAAACAAAATTAGGACTAGTAAAATTTCTTCATAACTGTAAATTTTATGAAAGAGTAGGGGAGAATATTTCTAGTATTTTAACATTTCTAGTACCAAATTATCCTAATAATTAAGGTATTGGATTATTAATTACTATTTCGTATATTTACACTATAATAATTAAATAATTAAAGTTATGAATATATCATTAGAAGATTATATACATTCTGTTGTTATGCAAATTTTACAACAAATTCCTCTTAATTTAAAAAAATATACTTTAGGTAGAACAGAGGAAGAACAATTCAAAAGCATATTAGAAATGATTTCTGAAAAAAGAAATGAATTTGGAGAATATGATACACCCTATAAAAATATTAATAGTGTATCTTATGCTTGGGAATGTGATGAAAGTACTAAAGAGTATGTACAAGAAAATATAGATGAAATCTTATATTTACTTAATGGTTGTGCATCGGTAATATAAATAAAGGCTATGAAAGCAAATAAACTTACCGTAGATTCAATTGTTGAATTATTCTTTGAATTGTATGATACTTATGATGATATTGATTTAAATCCTATATTGGAAAAATATATTTCTGAGGAAGTAATGTTAAATCATGAATTAGATTATGCTGATATATTTAAGACACTGTCACAGGAAGATGCTGAGAAATTATTAAACGAATTAACTAATTACGATCACGATGCTGAATAAATCAGGTCGTTGATATTTAAAACTACTTTTGTATATTCACACTGTAATAATAATTAAAACAATATAGTTATGGAATCTGTAAGAGTAAAAATTCTTTTATTAATTAAAAATAAACAATTTTGTAGTGATGCAGAAATTTCTGATTTAAGTAATTCACAAAAAATTAACTATTTAACTGAGTGTTTTAATGAGGAAGATATTATACAATTCTATAATGAGTATAAAAAAGATTAATTAAATCAAAATGGTTATGAGAGCATATAAAGATCATTGTGGGTCTGAAAATACATTAATTATTCAAGTATTATATCATCCCCCTGGAACACCTGATACCTATGTTACATCAATTAAATCTATTGTAGGAACCCTTTATAAAAACAATAAATATGCTTCTAAGAAATTAAAAGGAGACAATTTAATGTGGGTAGAGGAAATAGTAGATAGTGAAAGTTATATTAAAACTATAGAATCATTAAAAGATGCTAATATTCCATATATGGTAAGAAAAGCAAAACTAGATAATGCTTGTAGAATTGATATTGATGTAACGAATGTACCTTGGAATATTACAGACTAAATGAATTTTTAGATGCATCTAAACTTTAGGGTAGAGCGATCTAAATAAAGTGTGAGGTACAACTAAGGAAGGGTGAGATACGTATATATTGGGGTTGAAAAGTGGTAGTAAGAAGTGAGAAACGAGGGAAGAGGTAGTTAAGTTCAGACCTGGTATCTAGGTTTCTTTCAGTCATGCCTGAACTCCCTATAAAAAATATACGGTATATAAGCAAGTACAAGCGGAAAATATCGATTACCTCTCGACCTACATCGCAATTGTTGACTCGCAATAAAATAATTAAAATCCACGTTGTTTTATAATTGTTTTTTTCATATATTTATAGTATAAGATTAAATAATAATTAATTATTTTACAGTTATGAAAACAAAAAATCAACTTAAATATGTTCATTATTCAATTGAAATTAGATCATCTCTAATTGATACATACCAAACTGCTGATTATGATGGTCAAATAATTGAAATATCATTAGCAGACCCTTATTATCCTACATTTAAAGAAGGACATAAAGAATCATTAGCACCAGGAATTGAATATTCTTTTATAGATGATTATGTTCATATGTTACCAAATTGGCATTTAAGAAAAATGACAAAAATTGAACGTAAAAAATGGGAAAGTGGTTATAGAAAATATTATTTTGACACCAATAAATAAAACAAATCATGGAAGGTAAAGCTAAAATAAATTGGATGCAAAGAATAGATAAATTCATTAGCAGAGAAATTATTACTTATGGTAATAAACAAGAAGAATTAGATTTACTAGCTACATTAGAGGAAATGGTGAAAAATCTCAAAGATAATATAGAGGCAAGTTGATATACCCTTTCGTTGACGGAATTACGTAAAATAGAAAAGTAATATACATCTTAGGCATTTGATTTATTAAAATTGTTTCATATATTTACAATATAAATTAATAATTAAAAAATAAATAATTATGGCAACATATAAAACACCAACACAACCACAAACTGAACGCGGGTGCTTATCAATAATAGTAAAATTACCATTTCAGATAGGTGAAGTAAGAGGTACTAGTATTACACAAGTATGGGTATATAAAAATAAATCTGAGGAGGTAGAGGTGAAAGGTTCCAAATTTCATGTAGATATAGATCATATTGATGTAGAAGATGTTTCATATATGAATATGCCTACGGAAAATACCTACGCGAGTTGGACAAAATTAGTATCATTTCATAAAGATTTAGGTATTGATTTACCTAATTTAGTTAATGAAGAAGTAAACAAAATATTAACTAAGGAATACGTTCTAAAACTAACATTGGAACACATTCAAAAAGAATTCTATTCATAACGGAGGTATTGGATTATTAATTATTATTTCGTATATTTACAATATAGAAATTTAAATAAATAATTAAATAATTAAATAATAAACGTTATGAAAGAAAAAATCATACAATATATCAAATCAGGTGGTGGGGCTATTCAATTTCATTATATGAATGAATTATTCATTTCTATTATTGATGAAGAAGGAAATATTACATCAGAAATTCAAAGTATGGGTTATGATACACCATCTAAATATGTGGAAGTAGATCCAAACATATTTGATTGGGAATATTTATATATTCAAATTTTTTCTGGGAATGGGATATTGTAAGGTAATTTCGTATATTCACACTGTAATAATAATTAAAACAATATAGTTATGGAAAGTCTTAAAGCAGAAATTGTTAAAAGTAACACATTACAAGGGTTAAAAGGATTATCAATAATTGCAGATTTTTTAATGGCCGCTGGTTATAACACAGATAAACTTACATTAGATATGGGAGTTAAAATCCAATTTGAAATGAGGGAATTTCTGGAAGCATTAGAAGAAAAAGAATTATTAACAAAAATATAAATATTGGTTATGATGTATAATGAACACTTAGATTGGACAAGGGAAGAGGTAGTAAGGGCGTTAACGGGTCGTTAACGGCCCTTGTCCGTCCCCTACCGCCGCGTTGATGTCCATCAACGGTGCCGGCATTGCGGGAAAAGGCATTAGATATAAGTTCATACCGATAACATCTTTTACAAAAATCTCCCAGTATATACTTATATAAAACCCATTTCCGAAATAACCATTTCGGGCTAAAATCTCGTATCTATAAAAAAGAGAAGAAAAAAATTTACGTTCAAAAATTTGGTGTATATACTTATATTTTATATATTTACAAAAATTAAAATTATGGAATTACAAATTGGAAATAGAGTTCTTATAATCAAAAACGAATCAGGTAGTAATAATCGAGTAGGAGAAATAGGAATTATTACTCGCGTAGGAATAAATAAAGATAGTTTTTTGGTAGAAGTAAAACCAGGAAAAACTAATGGTTGTTGGCATGCTGATTCTGATTTAGAATTAATTGAAGAACAATATGAAATATATTAATTATGAATAATAAAATTTATTTTAAAGCTATTAAGCCACAAGATTGGTTAAATCTTCCTTTCTCTAAAAAAGAATTTAATAAATTATTAGTAAGAAAAGACATAGTAGATCCTAAATATAAAGGAAATGACTTTGGATTTGATTCTGAAGGGTGTGTTTATTTTCTTAATTCTTTAGGGCAGTTTACATTTTTAAGTGATTTTATTCTTGATCAACTCTCAAAACATTTAATAGAAGTTGATATTGTTACTTTTTTTAATATGCTTAATGGATTTTATAATGATGATTACGAAATATATTAAATAATAGTTTATGGAAAATTTGTACGAAATATGTTTTAAAGGTTTTTCAGGATCTAGTAAATATTCATACTCTTGGAGAGATATTGAAAAACAATTAAAAAAGTTAAATATAAATAGAAATGGGTTAAGATTTTTCGGTAATGGAAAATATTATATAGATAATAAAACTAATTCTATTAAATACATAAGTACTTTATCAAAATTTGATTATTCAGGTTATAAATTAGTATCCATGGATGAATTTTGGGAAATATTAAATAATGTTAATAAAATATACGAAATATATTAGTCATGGGAAATTCTATATTGAATACATATCTAAATGGAGATATTAAAGGAGAAGAATATGAAGATATTAAATCATTTCTTATAAAGAAAGGAATAACTTGTCCTGAAAAATTAGGAATTTCAAGAATATATCGTATTACTAGTGCAAATAGACTTGAATTTGCTTCTACTTTAGGGAAAGTTTGTGATGGAAAAGATTATTTACAAAAAATTAAAGAAGCAATGGAATACGAAATAGGGGATATTGTTAAAATAGTTAAAAACGAATCATTTTCTCAAAATCTTATTGGTGAAATAGGGAAAATTGATGAAATCAATTATTCATATGTTACACCATATAGAGTTCATGTTCCTGGAAATCCAAATAATGGAAATTGGCACTATCCAGGAGATTTAGAATTGAATAATAAAACATACGAAATATATTAATTATGAATAAATTTAAAATAGGTGATAGAGTAAGATTAATTAATAATACAACTTATAGCAAAAATAATATTGGTGATACAGGAATTGTACGAAAAGGAATTGGAAGTAGATATTCTATAGATCCAGATCATGGATCATACGATCCTGGAAATTGTTGGAGTGAGGAAGATGATTTGGAATTATGTACAGAAACATACAAAATATATTAAAAATGGAAGAAAAAATTTATTTTAAAGGACAATATAATAGAATTAATAAGTCATCTGATATATTTTCTCAAATTGAGAAAAAAATGAAGGAACTAAAATTATCTCCTAAAAGTGTAAATTATTCATACAATTCCTCGGATATATTTTATTATATTAATAAAGGAGAATTTACATATTCATATAATAGACCTAGAGGTTACAAAATAGTTACTCCAGAACATTATCTATCAGTATTGGAAGGACAATTTACTGAATCACTTTATCCAATTTATTAAATTATGGAATTGGTATTTTTAGTTACAGCGTTATTTTATTATTTAATAACATGTTTTTTAGTATATTTAACATTTTCCTGGTCAAAAATTTTTGATGAAGATTTTACAATAAAAAATTTATTATTAGTATTATTTTGGCCAATAACAATATGGTTTTTTAAATAATTACATTATGAGAAAGTTTATTATAGGAGATACAGTAAAGCTAATTTCTAACAAAGCAGGTAGTAATAACAAAGTTGGTGAAATAGGGAAAATTGTTAAGGATGGAGGAGAAGGACAATTTTTAGTAAAAGTTGGAAATAGAAGTATTGATTGTTGTTGGAGTTTTTGGTATGATTTAGAATTAACAGAAATAAATTATTATGAAATATATTAATATAGAAGATAATACTTGGTATTCTATAGGATGGAATTCAAGTGGTATTACTTCACAAGTAGAAATACTAATGAATAAAGAACTTAAAAACAAAGGATTAATGGATATTAATAATCATTTTGGATTTCATGATACTTGTTATTATTACATCAATGACTTTGGAATATTAAGTTTTCAATCAATTCATGATTTAGGATTAGGAGAATTATTAGGGAGAATTCAAATTAGCCCAACAGATTTTTATAAATTATTAAAAGAACATAAATCTAATTTAGGGATTAGTTATGAAATATATTAGTTTATTATTATTTCTATTATATAGTTGTGGTAAAAGAGATGTTTATCCTATTGAACGTTATAAAGGTGATGTTTTTATTAAAGTAAGAAGTGAATATAGCACTACTTCTTATATTATTATGAAAAATAAAGACTCAATATATAATGTTGAAGTATTGAATTTTGATTTAGAAAAATATAACGAAGGAGATACAATTAGATGATTATGAATAATATATACATAGGAATAGGAATATATTTACTAGGTGTTATAATAACATATGGTAGAATAGGAGGTTTTATTAATGATTTATCTCCAAGACAATTTGATGAAACAAAATACTGTTTTAAATGGTTTTTAATTCTTTCCTGGTTAGGATTTAGTATACATAATATCTGTTTACATTGTATAAGTTATAAATCTGATAAATATTTAAATTTTAAACATAAGTATAAATTATGGCTAAAATACACTTAGAATTAGAAAGAAAAGATTTCAATCCTACCCATTTCTCAGATTTTGAAAAAGGGTATGTTTCTTTATCTTATAAACATTTAAACCCTGAAATATATAAATATTTCGTATTAGCTAATGATGCCTATATTATGTTAGGAGAAGATAAATATTATTTAAAACAAAAGTGATATGGAAGATATTATGTTAATTATGGCATTTATTGCTATATGTTTTGCATTACAAAAGAAAAATAAACCTAAGAAAATTATGAAACAAGTATTTATTAATGGAAAATTAGTTGAATTTTCAAGAATGGAATCAACTGCAGTGTTAACGGAAGAAATTAATCCTAACTTTATAGGATATGCTTCTGAGTATTATGAAGATGGAAAATTAATTAAATTGGGAAAATCAATAAAATTTTATAAATAATGGCAAAAAAGAAAAATGAAAATAGTGAGATCCCAACAACAGGATCTTTAGAGAATAATACTATTAATCTTGATACAAAAGAACAATTAGAAAAATTAACTTTGGTATTACATCATTCAAAAATATTAGTCTCTGATTTGCAGGGTATATTTGTAGGAGGAATTGCAGCCCAATCTATAGATAATTTGATTTATGCAATTAATGAATTAGAAAAAATAAAAAAATGATGGGATTTTATTTATTGTATTTACTAGTTTATATAATTATAAATGCTGGTTTAAATTTATTATTATATAGTATTTTTCCTAATGGTATATCTTGGTTAAAATTTCCTAAAAAGAAAATTTATAAAGGAAAGAAAACTCCAATTTATAAATTATCTAAGGGTACTCATTATTTAGAAAAAGAATGGATGATAGAAAAATGGGAATTAAAATATAGTTTTATGAATAATGGTTGGTTAGCTTTATTTTTACCTTTTATTCCTTTATTTACCCAATATCGTTATTGTTTTATTGATTCGATGTATGTGTTAAAATCTAAAGGTGACGATTTTGATGGAACCGAAAATTTAGAAGAAATGTATAATTCATTATATAATATAAAGATTGAAAAAGCAAAAAAGAAAAAATTAGAAAGAGAAGCAAAATTAGCTCCAATAAATAAACTTAACAAGGAATTTAACGAAAATTTTATTAAATAGTATAAAGTAAATATTTATACTAAAACTATATATGCAGAAATTTAAAATTGTAGAAAATACTGAAGATGATGGCTCTAATAGAGGACATTCACGTTCAGAATTAGATTATTTTTTAACTCCAAAACCAGGAAATACAGTAGAAGATTTGATCAGTGCTTTAGAAAATAGAGATAATTATGGGAATTATTTAATCAATACTCGTAATAAAAGGGAGGTGGAACAAGCTATTGTAAATCATTTTGGTCCTACTACTCCTGTAATTAAGAAAAAACTTGAAAAAGAAAGAGGTGAGCCTTTTCCTCCCAAAACAAGACAAGCTATGGAAGATTTAATAAAATCATTTTCAAGTAAACCCAATATATTAACTTATGAGAAGGAAGGAGATAAAGGACTTATATTTCCAAAAGAAAAAAATCATTCTCAAATTGCAACTGCTAATATTTTGAAAACAGTGATGGATAATGCAGGTGTTAAATATAAACTGGAGAAATATGAAAATTTAAAAGAATTTTCCAAAACAAAATCTTTAAAAGATTTATTAAATTAAATTAGGCCTCTTAAGAGGCCTTTCGTATTTTTACACAAATTGAAATGTTATGAAATTCCAAATAGGTCAAATTGTAAAAATTAATGACAAAGAAGAAGGAACAATAATTGATATTAATGTCTTTAGGGAAGAACCTTATACTATTGATATTCTAAATTATCATTTAACTTTTTCTAAAAGAGAATTACTTAAATATAATAAAGAACTAGTTTATGAAATTTATTAATCCATTAGAGAGTAATATTAAATGGATTCGTTCAGGTAAGATTGGATGTACTTTTGCTTCAACTTTAATAAGATTTAGAGAAGATATTGGTTGGAAATTTCAAATATCTCCAAAAAAATTAGAATGGGATAAAGATACATATATTCTATCAATAATATTTCCAGGAAAAAATATTCATTCAGTAAAAGAATGGGCATTAAATAACGGAATGTATATTGAAGAAATAAATGATTTGTATCAAGGATTACGTTTAAGAATAGATGATAATATTTCTTGGGTTCAATATTTTGGACCTGATTCTCATGTTGTAACAAGACAATCTCCTTACCCAATGTTAAATCTTTGTATTAAAGTAGATAAAGTCGCTTATTTTAAAGTAAAAACAAAAGGTATATTACATTTAGCTCATGCTTCTATAAGAAAATTAAATAGATTTAGTTGTGATATATTATGGAAATCTTCTTTTATTAATACAGAAAAAAGACTAGGTCATAAACCTACAATTAGAGAAGCCGCAAAAACAACTTATGAAAAGAAAAAATTATAAAAAAATTAAAATAAAATGGACAACAAAAAATATCTTATAGAAAATGGATGGTATACATTATGGAATGATGATAACTGGGTGCATCCTGTAATTATGCAAGGTGCAAACTTGGATTATTGTGGTGTAGGAATAGGAGATGCTTTAATTATACAGAAAAAAGTAGATAACGGAACTTATGGAAAATAAGTGAAGTGGTATTCACTACAAAAAAGATGATATGACAACAGTTAAAGATTTAAAACAGTGGCTTAATAATTTTCCTGATGAGACAATTGTAGAATTTGCAGTACAACAAGATCCTAGTGGATATGAAAGCTATGGACATATAGATTTTGTAAATCCAAAACTAGAAGGAGAGTATGAAGAAGGCTGGGAATTTGTAGATTTTCGAGGCAATCCATTTGTAAAAGAAGATGCGGATCATTTTGGAAAATGCTATTTGAAAATAGGGGAATGAAGGTAAAATAAAAGATGATTCGTTCTTAAGTAGGGGAATATCCCAGTTTGAATCTTCTGGGATTAATAAAAAGGTAATGTGGCGGAATGGTAGACGCTGACTGTAGTAGCTTTGAGCTAGATAATGAATAACAGTAAAACACCACAATTAATAGGATGTACTTGTTGTGGGCCGTCAGCAGATAATCAAGAGCGGGTAAAAGCAAATCCTAATTACAGGTTCGAATCCTGTCATTATCACTAAATAATTAAAGTATTAATATGGATAATCCTGAACGTTATATAGGTTATGGTAAATTATTAGATTTACCTTCTGGTAGGGTTGGTTTAGAACTTACAATAAATCAATTAAAAGAATTGATTATAGAAATGGAAAAACTAGATAGAGTTAAAATCCTAGTTTTACCTGTAAAAGATCATAATATAACAGAGTGGAGAACCCATTCTGTTAAAATAGGGGAGTCTAAATATAAAAATGAACTTATAAATGAACACTAATACAGAATCTAAGACTTTTAAAGTTAAAGTGTTGGGAGATACTTTACGAGAAATTAAAAAGAAATATTTTAAAGATGGAGATATATTGTTAATTGAAAATTGTTTTTCCCAATTTTCAGGATATGAAGGAATGTATATTGTTAAAGAAATTAATGGTATAAAACCATCAAAAAATTGTTTAACTGTAAGAGATTACGAAATAGAATTTTTATGAAATTATCAGATATAAAATTAATTTGTATTGAAAGTGAAGATAATATTTGGACTGTATATGTTGATAAGATGCCAGGTATTGTAGTTGAAGTAAAAGATTTGAAAGATGCACCAAAAGAAATCGCTCGGTCTTTTGAATGTTTTTTAAAATATGGATTTGATGAAAAAATACATAAAATTGTTACTAAAGAAGATTATGATAAATTTAATTCAAAAAAATGAAAATATAATTATGAAAATACCTTCATTAGAAGAAGCTCAAAATAGATTCCCCATAGGAACTTTATTTAATAATCAAAATTTAAAATGTGGGTGTGATAATATTGAAGTTACAGGAACTTTATTCTCATATTATGAGTCTAATAGTATAATAATAGATTATAGATCATGTCTAAGAAAGGGAAGAATAGGTACTGGTTATACAATTTATAAAGATGGTATTTGGGCGGATATAGATTATCTTCCTGGTAATTATGAGATTTATTAAAAATCAATGAAGAAAATATTAATAATAGGTCAAGCCCCTCCAGCTAAAAAACAACGTTATCCTTATGATACTACTTTATTATATGATATATTATCATGGGTAGGAATTAGTGTAGAATATGCGCAGGATTTATTTGATTTTGACGCGGTTTATGATATGTTTCCAGGATATACTTCTGAAGGTAAACATAAACAACCTAGTTTTGATCAATGTGAAGATTATTGGGAAAGATCTTTAAGAGAGAAAGTATTAAAAGCAGAAAAAATTATTATTTTAGGAAATACAGCATCTATGGTTCTTAATCATAAATTTAGAAAAGAAAATATAGTTAAAAACACCATTTTTATCCCCCATCCTTCTAGAAGAAATACTGAATTAATAAAATATCATAAAAAAGAAGAAATAATATTAAAACTAAATAAAATTATATATGGAAATTAATGTTGGTGATCAAGTTGAAATGAATATAGGTGGATATAATAATTCCAATGCTCCTGGGTATAATCGTGAAAATGTATATAATGTTAATGCAAAATATATTATCAAATTTATATATTATGATGATTGGGCTACAGAACATGGGAATTATTGTACATTAGAAACTGTATGTGGAAAGTTTATTAGATTTAATGAAAAAAAAGGTAAAATATTTCCACAAAAAATAAAATCTAATTATGAAATTTATTAAATTATGAGATTTAATTTTGATGCAAATTCAATAGGCGAAGCTACTATTTATATAGAAAATAGAATTCTTCAATTAGGAAAGTTTAAGGAAATCATATATATAGGAACTGAATATAGAACTGATATAGGTGTGATTGCTTATTTTTTAATAGATGGGGTTGAATATATGAGTATTTATATTCTTAAAAATGCTAGAGGAAAAGGTAAATTTCTAGAATTATATAAAGAAAAGAAATTACCTATTCTTACATCTATACAATGTGAATTGTCTAAATTTTTAGAAAAAAATAATATTCCATACATTTCATATGATTTAGAAGAATGGCCTGAATATAAAATTATTCGAGATGAATATGGTGATAAACGAGCTAAACGTAGCGGTGTTTTTCTCATGAATCATATTGATGAAGGATTAGCTTATCTATCTAAAATAGATGCAACTGAAGATGCTAAAAAAGCATATTGTTTACACCCAATAATACAAACTGATGAATTTTGGATGTATAGAGATTTTAATAATGTAAGTGAAAGAGTTTTAAATTTAGCTATTGAATATGCTAGAGTAGCAAATGCTTATCTTTCTACTAGAAAAATTTCATCAATTAATGAAATTGAATTATCAAAAGAGAAAGAGGTAAATGATATGTTAAAAGCTGATAAAATCCAAAATTGCAAAGATTTTATACTTTATCATCAAAAAACACATCCTAGAAGTAAAGAATTATTAATTTATTTTAATAATTGGTTTGAAAGATTAGGATTAACAAATTCATTTAAAAATAAATTTGGAGTTTAAATTTTAGTTTTATATATTTATATTAAATAAAAATTAATAATATGAAAAATTTTAAAGGAGGAACAGGAATGGATATTATATCATTTGATATAGTCATAAGTGATTTAATAGTTTGGGATAAAGTTCATGGGATTAAAAATGGAGGAATTGGAGTATGAAAATATGTATAGAATTATTGGGTGGAGGAACATGGACTCAAAAAAATGGGGGGACTGAAGTATGAAATTTAAAGGAAGTACTTGGTACGGAGATGATTTAATTCTCTATGGAAAAACTTGGGAAGGATAATTTGGAAAAATTCCAAATAACATAAATTTTTAAAAATATTTTGGATTTTAAAAAATCTTTCATATATTTATATACGTAATAAAAACAACAATGAAAAATTATAAACATATATCGAATTATCCGACGCTTCAAGTAAGTCAATGGGCGGGTTCAACTATGAATGTGAATAATTTTAGAATTGAAGATTTACATAAAAATAAAAACGGGGATAATGATTTAATATAATCATTTTTATATATTAAAATATAACCCGTTCCCAACAGAACGGGTTTTTTATTGGTCTATTAGTTTAATTGGTAAAATTCCTGCTTTGTAACCAGGAGACAACAGTTCGAATCTGTTATTGACCTCAAAAAGAATTTAAAAAATATTTGGTTTATAAGAATTAAATTCATATATTTACTAAATAAGAAATTAAATAAGTCGTACTTTGACATATCGGTAAAATTTGGAAGGAATCCGGCTGGATGAGGGGCTACTCTTGAAAAGTAGTAATTCGGTGAGTAACTGGGTTGTGGGTTCGAGTCCCACTTCTTCCTCAATATTTCTCTGTGATGTAATGGTAGCATCTAAAATTTTGGATTTTATCGTCGGGGTTCGAGTCCCTGCAGAGAAACAATATTTCTAGGTGTAGCTCAGTTGGTAGAGCGCGTGATTTGGGATTACGAGGCCGAAGGTTCGAGACCTTTCACTTAGACGATGGAGACTGTTATTAATTCATAGACCTTGTGGTATCATAGAATTAAATTTGCCTTCGAAGCTCATGTGGACGGGCACTCCGCTTTTAACGGAGGGGTAGTGGGTTCGAGGCCTGCCGGGGGTACAAATGGTTTTACAGGTTTCCATAAAAAACCTAATTATACCTCGGTGATGTAATGGTAGCGTCTATCTTTTACACGGATATGGAGAAGGTTCGATTCCTTCCCGAGGTACAAAATAAATTGGGAGGTAAAAGTTATTTGGATATAGCAGTTCGACTGTAAATCGAATCCTAACGGGAGTGGTTCGAGTCCACTACCTCCCACAAACCTTTGCTAATTATAAATATGTTCGTATATTTATATTAAATATACAATATGAATTTAGAAAGGAAAGAAATGATTTGGGATTTGAGGAAAGAATTAAAAACTATACCTCAAATTTGTGAAATTTTACAAATTGGAAAGGGTACTGTAGGATATTATCTAAAAGATTACCCCAAAACCAAAAAAAGGAATAAATCTAAACCAAAAAAATTACCAATAGATTATTGGGAAATATTAAAAAAATTAGGATTTAAAGATGAAAAAACATTTTTAGATGAAGTAATAAAATTAAACTATTCTATTTATAAGATAAATAAAATTTATAAAATTTCAAAACCATATATAATATTATTATTCAATAAATATAATTTAAATTATATAAAAAATAAAAAATTACAAAAATCTGGGAGAGGGAAATTTAGAGATTTTTCTAAACTATTAAAAGGAGAAGAATTTATTGAAAATAAATATTATAATTCATTTACTGGATGTTTAAAAAGATATTTATATAGAGAAGGATTGAAAATAGAACAATGTGAAGATTGTGGAATTAAAGAATGGAATAATAAAATAATTTCATTTGATTTAGAGCATATAGATGGTAATTCTTCAAATAATTTATTAGAAAATTTAAAAATATTATGCCCAAATTGTCATTCCCAAACACCTACTTATAAAGGAAGAAATATTAAAAAATAAATTATGAAATATTCAGTCTTCTAGGTATTAATTTAAACCTAGAAAAAAATGTCAAGAAGTCGAAAAAAACCAATAATTAAAGACAAACCAAGAAATTACAAAAGAACATCTTTATATTGGAGAACAATTAGAAGAGCTTGGAATAATGAAATAAAAAGCTCTAAATTTTGGGATGAAGATTTTTCTTTTACAAATCCTAAATCAATTTATGATCAATATAGTTATTGTGATTATATTTTTAGAATTTATGTTGATAAAGAAAAAGATAATAGAATGAACATTTTTAGAGGATGGGACCTTGAAGATGTTAAAAAATATTCAAGAAAATAAAATTAAAATTATGACAAATCTAAATTCTTCCTAGTTTTAACTTAGCGTTAAAATTATGGAAACACAAATTAGAATTTGGAGAGTAGTTCCTACTAGTATTACTGGTGCTCAAGCTCCCACTTACTTTGTTGAAACAACAGAGAAGGATCGTTCAAAAGCAGAAGTTAGTGCTCTTAAAATGGCACAACAAAAAACAAAATTGTCTAATTTTAATTCTTGGAATTTATCTTTAACACGTATGAATTTACGTATTGATAAATTTGGTCGTTATATAAAACACCACCAATAATTAACAAAACGGGAGGTTTTTTCTCTACTTTGTCCTGTGTCCAAATCAAAGTAGTAAATTGGAGATATAACTCAGCCTGGTAGAGTGCCTCACTGAAGATGAGGTGGACGATGGTTCAAATCCATCTATCTCCACAAAAATCGAAATTGAAATAATAAAATAAAATAAAATAAAATTCTCCGTAGCTCAGAGGTAGAGCGGCGACCTGTTAAGTCGATGGTCGGGATTTCGAAATTCCCCGGAGGAGCAAATTATAAGTGAAGCACATCTTTTCAATCAAGGGTTAGTTGCAACATAAAAGTGGTCCCTAAGCTTATAATTATTTACTCATATATTTTCAGTCTGGTAGAAAGAAATCCTGATAAGATTTTACGCGCTGGTTCAAATCCAGCTATGAGTACAACATACTCACCCCGCTTCCCTTAAGATCAGCGCGCTCAGGGTGAGGTATTTATGGAGAGTTGGCAGAGTGGTTATTGCATCCGATTGCTAATCGGTCCGCGTTAATTCGCGGCATGAGTTCGAATCTCATACTCTCTTCAAATCCCTTTAAGTTAATATTCATAAACCGACTAGCTAGCAGGAGATAATGGTATGAAATCCATTAGGGGATTATTTGGCGATGTAGCTCAATTGGTAGAGCGGAAGATTCATAAACTTCAGGTAGTAGGTTCAAAACCTATCATCGCTACTAAAATAAAGTGGAGTAAATGTATCTTAAATGCTAACGGTTAAAGCCCACTAGGAGGTCAGCTTTATTTTTAATATGGTGATTGTAACCGGTAAGGGATGCCGACTAGATTGTGGATCTGGAATGAATTAATTTTCTAATGTGGGTTCGAATCCCATCTTTCACCCTAAAAACCTACATGGCCAGGTTTCCTATTTAGTTAGGTTTGGATGCCCACCAGCACTTATAGTTTAAATGGAAAAACACTTAGCTACGGACTAAGAGATATCGTGGGTTCGAATCCTCGTTGGTGCACAAGTATTAATTGTTGACGTTTATTAACATTTTAATGGACCTGGGTTCGAAACCCAGCCTCTCCACTAAGCCCTTATACCATGTGTATTTTAGGGTGTTGAGATAACTTATAGTTATCTCTACTGTATAAGGGGAGGAATGGCTTTGACATTAGATTAAGTAATAGATAGAGATTAATATAAACGTAAAGGACAACTTTGCAATAGCGGCTTAATAAGCTGTTAAATAATAGGTTCCAGGAATTTATTATTTACGTCTTCCTAGAACGAAATCTAGGTAAATTTGCCCCTGTAGCATAAATGGAAATGCCATATCCTTCTAAGATATTTTATTTCAGTTCGAATCTGAATGGGGGTTCAAAAATACAGATGACAGGCTTGGTGTCGATTAGATCTCCAAAATCTCAACGAGTTGCTTCGATTGCAACCATCTGTGCAAGTCGCACCCATTTTTAGTAGTTTGGTAAAGAAAAACTTACCAGAATTCTATCAAGATTGTTTTAAACATATAAATTAGTAATTATGAAAAAGAAATTTGACGCTTATTAGGTTTAAATAACCTAAAAATGAGCAAAAATGAGTATAAATAGAGATAGATATAAAAAAGCTATTAACAATAAGGAATATAGAGTAATGTTTTTAAATGATCTATATCCTCCATATTGTGAAGAAGGATGTGAAGCAGGACATGGATATTTTAAATATAGAGAATACCGTTCTTGGAAACATAATAGAAAAACACAACATAAAATAAAGTCATGAATAATAGAAAAACACTAGTAATAGATTCAAGTTATATAGCTAGAAGTATTATCTCAACAGAAAGAGCCTTTGTTATTTCCTATAAAGGAAATGCTGAAGTAATTCAGGAACATGACGAGAGCTTTAAACTAGTTAATCCTGAATTAGATATTAAAAAACCATCAGTTATTAGAGTTTTTAAATATGTAAATCAACCTTTTCAAAAAGTTCCATTTTCAAGAGAAAATGTATTTAAAAGAGATAATTTTGAATGTGTTTATTGTGGTTGTGATAATAAAAAAACTTTAACATTAGATCATGTTCATCCAACATCAAAAGGTGGTCAGAATACTTTTGAAAATGTAGTTACAGCATGTAAAAAATGTAATAGTGAAAAAGCGGATTTAACTTTAACAGAATATGGTAAAGAAATTCCTCAACCAAAACGTCCACATTATCTTATGTTGTTAAAAGGTATAGATAATTTACCTAAAAGTTGGGAAAAATATTTACTTTTTTAAAAAAATTTGGATTATAAAATTTTAATTCATATATTTATAACATAGAAATTTAAATAATTGGATTATGGAAGATGAATCAAGTTTTAGAGATTTTGAAGAAATAAGTCCAAGAACAAATTATGGACAATATGATAATTAAATAGTTAGCTCAAATATTAGAGCCCTTGATTTTCGAGGAGATATGAATTCAAAACCATACTATTTAATTTACTTGGTAAGGTGCCCGAGTTTGGTTTAAGGGAGATGGTTGCAACCCATATGTTCGTAGGTTCAAATCCTATCCTTACCTCAAAGAAGAGAGAATCAACATCATACTCTTCTTTAAACGCCGCTATGATGGAATTGGTAGTCATGCAAGACTTAAAATCTTGTGTCCAGAATGGGCGTCCGGGTTCAACTCCCGGTAGCGGTACAAAAACTGCTCTGATGGCGGAATGGCATACGCGCTTGTCTTAGGAACAAGATTTTTGAGGGTTCGACCCCCTCTCAGAGTACAAAGTAAGAATAGAATTCATCAGTGCTCGTGGTTCTATATTTTATTTCTTACTATTTGCAGAATTCGCATAGCGGCCGATTGCGCTACACTTCCAATGTAGAATCATCGTGGGTTCGAATCCCACATTCTGCTCAAAAATAAAAATATTTTAAAAAATATTTGATTTATAAAATATAAGTTCATATATTTACAATATAATAAGTTGCACGCGTAAAAGATAAGATATAAGTGCAAATGAGTTTGGGAAGCCGAGTTTACGGTGAAAAGTTGCCTATAATTATCCCTAAAAGCCTCTACAACTTATTTAAAATGACGCATTAGTGTAGTTGGCTAACACGTATCACTTTCTATGATAAGATCGTGGGTTCGAATCCCATATGCGTTACTAAGAGTAGTAAAAGATAGAGTTACTTCGATAAATGGATTTTAACAATAAACTCTTCTTAGTATTCTCTCTTACAATGGGTCGCTAGCATAAATGGCAAATGCTCCTGATTTGCAATTAGGAAGATAGGGTTCGAATCCCTGCGTATCCACAATTTTTAAAGCATTTATCCCTCATGGTGTTTGAGGCGGTGGTCGATTTTTTATATTAAAAAAATGGAAACTAATATAAAACACCAAGCTTCGTCTTTCGGTCCAGTTGGAGTGGATGCCTGCCTGTCACGTAGGAGATCATGGGTTCGAGTCCCATAAGGACGGCAAAAATTATTAAACGGAGGCGGCTATCAATGAGAGATACGAGACTCTTTAGGTACAGCGGATTTATATTACATATTATTGACATAATGTTCAAAAAACATGAAGAGCTGTCACCGTTTAATAATAAAAATATATCGCGGGGTAGTGTAAGGGTAGCACGAAGGGCTCATAACCCTAAGGTCAGGTTCGATTCCTGCGACCGCTACGAATAAGTAAGAGATACTTGATGTTTTGTAACTTACATTAACAAAGTTATAGTTGTTCCGTCTACGATTTTACAGAAGGGGCCGATTGGATAAAAGGAGAACTACCTACTCCTCCACGGAAAGGTTGATTTTAGTTCATGTGGTAAGACACTAATTGTTGAATTTTTAAGAAAAAAAACAGTTAAAATCTAGTTACAGTAATCTCATGTAATGAAAATTGGTTTTATAGCTCAATTGGTAAGAGCAGCAGTCTCTAAAACTGAAGGTTATGGGTTCGAGTCCCATTAAAATCACTACTAATTAAATAATTTTTATTATGAAGTAGATTAAAGAAGGTGATTTTATCACTATTGTTACAAGAAAGGATTTAACACCTGGTTATAAGGTAGTACAATCCGCTCATGCGTTAGCTGATTTTGCTGTAAAGTATTATCATGAATTTAAAGAATGGCAATTTAAAAGTAATTATTTATGCTGTTTGGAAGAATCAGAGTTCAAAATTGAGATCTTAAGATCAAAATTAGATGAACTTAAAATTAAATATAGTGTGTTTTTAGAACCTGATATAGGTAATCAATTAACAGCTATTGCTATTGAATCACTTCCATCAGAATTACACAAACAATTATTTAAAAAATTAAAATTAACATTATCATGAAATATACAAAAATTAGAACAGATATTAAACAATTAGTTGATCAACAAGTAGTTTTAAAACCACAAAGAAAAACAATTCATTTTACCGGTATAAGAACAGTAGAAGCAGATCAAGCCACTTATAATGTTTTTAGTAATAGAGAAAAATTAAGACATTTATATGAAGCTTACGCTGTTTTGAAAGGTAAAGAAAGACAAAAATGTGTTAAAAAAGAAATATCTCAATCATTAATTGATAAATATATCTTAGAATACACAGAATAATATTTTTAATACTTAACATCAGTTTTATGTGAATTTTATAGCAGAAGTCTCCTAAGTAGATACGGTTTCGAGAACAGCGAAAACTACAGGGCTATAAAGTGTATTAAAATTTAAAGCTTTAGTATCTTAAGTTATTAGGTATGGGAAAGTATAGTGGGGTGAGTACCTATTCTCCACAAAATTGGCCATGTAGCTTAGATGGTAAAAGCAACTGACTCATAATCAGAAGATAGAAGGATCGTTACCTTTCTTGGCCACAAATTATTTTTATATAAATAATATAAAAATTACTTAAAATATATTTGGATTATAAATTTTTAATTCATATATTCACAATATAATAAGTTCATTGATAAATATAAGTAAGTGGTAACTAGAAAAGTTACTTCGTTTTTTAAGCTCAGTTGGTTGAGCGTAAATATTTGGAATTTAAGGTCGTGGGTTCAACTCCCACAAAAAACTATAACAACCTTTTCTAAACTTTCCCTTACTTAATCGCATATACAAGTGGTAAGAAATTTGAGATACTTCGAACATAATTATTCTAAAATTAATCTTCAACCAAATTCTCAGTTCAATAATTCCCTTGTTAATTATATTAGTAGTTGTAATAGCTAGAGTTACTTCGTTTTCATAGGTTCGAATCCTATATTTTCTGCATGGAAAATTAGCCAAGTGGTAAGGCAATTGTCTCTTAAACAATCATTTAGATTAACACTCTACTAGATTTCTCTACTAAAATTAACAGGGTTAAGGATGCTAAGCAACTTTAACCCTTTTTATTTTTAAAAATTATGGCTAGTCAAAATAAAAAGAAAAAATTAAAAAATAGTTATGGAGTAGGATCTATTCTAAAAAATAAAATAGATAAAGGACCTAAACGAGCAATGTTTTTTACTCCATCTCAAAGAAAAGAAAATAATAATATTAATTTAAAAAATAGAGATTATGAGTAAATTTATAGAATTTTGTAAACAACAACATGATATTAATTGTAATCAAAAATATGATAAAAATTTACCATATTCATTTCATTTAAATCTAGTAGCAAAACAAGTAGAAAAATTTCAATTTATATTAAATCCAAAAGATTTATGTATAGCATTAAATGGAGCTTGGGGGCATGATTTGATTGAAGATGCCAGAATAACATATAATGATATACTTCAATATTCTATATATTTTGAAGAACATTATCCAAATGGATCTAATAAAATTAATATTTCTAAAGAAGTTGCAGAAGTTATTTATTCTTGTACTGAATTAAAAGGTAAAAATAGAAAAGAAAGACATGGAATTGAATATATTATGGGTTTAAAAGAATGTCGTTTAGGATTATTTGTTAAATTATGTGATATAATTGCAAATACTTCTTATGGTTTACTTACTAATTCAACCATGTATAATAAATACCAAGAAGAATATCCTATTATTAAAAAAGAATTATATAGAGAAGAATTCAAACCTATGTTTGAATATTTAGAACAAATATTAAATATTAAAATTTTAAGTCATGTCGAAATTTAACAAAACAAAAGAACCAGTAGTTCCAACTACAGTAAATAAAATGGGAGAAAAAGCGTATCAATTAAGCGCTAAAGAAGAATTAGTATCAACTTGTTTGACTACATTTCTTTCAAATTCATATTATGAAAAAGAAAAAGAAGTAGTTGATAGAATAAATAAAGCTGCTTCTGTTGTTGATGAACAATTTGTAGCAAAATTAGCTTTATATCTAAGAAATGATGCTAATATGAGATCAGTAACTCATTTACTTTCGGGAGAATTAGCTCCAAGATTATCAGGAAAAGAATATGCTTCAAGATTTTATAGAAAAATTGCTTCTAGACCTGATGATATGTCAGAAATTCTAGCTTATTATTTCTCAAAAGGAAATACAAAAATAGCAAGTGCTATGAAGAGAGGATTTAAATCTAAATTAGAGTCAATGGATCCTTATTTAATAGATAAGTATAAAATGGCTAAAAAAGGAATTTCATTAGTAGATTTAGTTAATTTAACACATCCAGTACCTTCTCAAATTAATGAAGAAGCGTATAAACGTTTAATAAAAGGAGAATCTTTAGATGGATTATATAATACTAAAATTCTTGAAAAAGAAATGTCTAAAGCAGGTCAAATTGCTAAATCTACAGGAGTTAAAGTTGAAACTCTTAAAGAAGAAGCTATTACTACTGTATTAGATAATGTAAAAGGAATGCCAATGATGAATTTGGTAAGAAATTTAAGAAATATTATTCTATTAGCTCCTGATAAAGTAGATGACGCTATTAGTCAATTAACTAATAGAGATAAAGTGTTAAAATCTAAATTATTACCTTTTAGATTTGTATCAGCATATAAAGAAGTAGAAGATATAAACCCAACTACTTCATCTTCTAAAATAGCTTTTGAATCAGATATGAAACCTAAAGTACTTATAGAAAAAGTATTAAAAGCATTAGAAAAAGCATTAGAATATTCTGTAGATAATATTCCAGCATTAGAAGGTAATACTGCCATATTAGTAGATCATTCAGGTTCCGTAAGAGGAGATGCAGGAGGTAGTTCTAAAATATCCGCTTTTTCTAAAACAACAACTGCTATGATTGGGAATTTATTTGGTTCTATGTTAGCATATTCCCAAAGAGATGTTTATATGGGATTATTTGGAAATGAATTAATTTCAATTAATATGGATAGAAAATTAGGTTTATTAGATTTTAATAAACGTTCATTTGAAAAAGGAAAAGAATGTGGAGCCAATACAGAAAATGGATTATATTATTTCTTAAACGATGTTATTAAAAATAACACAAAAGTTGATAATTTAGTTATATTTTCAGATATGGTTATTAGTTCTGGAGGAATTGGAGGATGGGATAATACTTCAAATGCTGGTTTAGGATCATTTCAAATATTATTTAAAAAATTCAAACAAGTAAATCCACAATGTAATACTATATGTGTTGATATTAAACAAACAAAGGGAACTTCAGTATTTGATAAATCATTAAATGTTTTACAAATTGCTGGTTGGTCAGATAAGATATTTGATTTAATTCAATCTAATTGTAAAGGATATAAAGCGTTAATTGATGAAATTGAAGCAATAGTAATTTAATAATAAGGCCTCATTTTGAGGCCTTTTTTAATATAAAAAATGGAAATAAGAAATTCAATAACATTAATTATTATATTATTAAATTAAAAAATATGAAAAATTTTACATTACAACCTTTAATTCATGTTTTAAAAATTATACTTATTTTATTTTCTGATATTTTGGAATTATTTAATATAGGAAATTGGGAATATTATGAAGATTTTATTATAATAACAGACAGATATGGAAACTCTACTGGAGAGAAAATAAAATTTCAAGCAAGAAAAAATAAATGGACTAAAAATAAATTTTTATATACTCAAAGACCTATTATATCAGGTCATGGTTTTGTTTACAATGATAATACTTGGCAAAGATATGATGAATTTACTAAATTAACACAATATTAAATTAAATATGAAAGAAAATTTAAAAGAAAATATGGAAATTTATTTTATGGAAGAAAACCTTCCATACATGATAAAAGCTATATCAGATAGATATGCAGTATGTACAAGACCATTAGATAGAATTGAAGATGAAAAATTAATTAAAGACGAAGGTTATAAATCTTTTGAATCAGCAAATAAATATCCTGTTTATTGTTTATTAGATTTTTTAGAAATGAAAAGAGCCCCTGATAATTTTTATTGTAAATTCAATTATGCTAAATTAAAGGAATGTAAAAAAGCATTAAAGGAATTAATATCAAATGAAATGGAACTTTCTAGAAGAAATAGTATTTCATTAAATATAAATTGGTCAAAAACATTAATGGATAAAGTATGAAAGAATATATTTTATGTTCAGCAGTCTGGTATGACAACTTCCCTTTAGACGAGGAACATGCACATATTTTACGAATGAGAGGTTTTTCTCCTTATAATGTTGATAGAGGAATTGTTTTTAGTGGATGGAGACACGCTAACTGTATTTATCAGGCTGTTGCAATATCAGGTCTGCCAAGTCGTAAATTAGGAGAAGTATCCCAAGGATTTTTAACAAACAAGAATCGATTTGTTGATAGAAAAGAAGGAGCTAAAATAGCATTTGACTCAGGTCAGACTGAGGAATTAAAAGAAACACTTTATTCAGAAGATTTATGGTAATTAGATATTTTTATAAACATTTTGGAGATATTGAACCCGTTGAGGTCTTTATAATCCAAGAAGTAAAAAGAAAAGAATCACATGAAGTTGAGATAAACCGAGATCCAAATGCAAAAGCTGGTCATTGGAAAAATTATGCACAATTAATTATACAACAAGATGAAAAATAAAGATGAAAATGAAATAATTAATGATTATTTAAATCCTGTATTAGGAGAATTTATGGATAATTCTCTTTCTTCTATTCTAGAAATGAAAGAATCAGGTTTAATTACTAAAGAAGATAAAGAAACTATTGATTTTATTTTAATTTTTATAGAAGATAGTTTAGTATATTATTCTACACAAAAAAATACTAAAAATTGCGCGATTTTAAGCGATTTAAAACAATATCTTTTAGATCTCACGATATAATATGTTTAAAAAAATTTATATGTTTAAATCAATTAATTTAAAATTTATATAATGATAAAATTATGTGACCGGGAAGATATATTTATGAAAATTAGTAAATATCTGGGTAAGAAAGAGGCAGAAGATTTAGAAAAAGAGATAAGTGTTTTTATATTAGAAAAATATAGAGAAATTATTAAATCAGAAATAGAAATAAACAATTATCATTTTGAAAATTTTTGTAAAAAGAATAAAGGATACGATCCTATAGATAATATATATAAAGGGGCAGTTAAACAAACATTACAAGTTAAAAATAATGATTTTAAATCACAAATAAATGATACTAATGAAATGATTATCTCTATTTTAAAATAAACTCTAGTCATTTTAATATTACTAAATTATTACTAAATAAAATTTATGTGGCTTATTAAAATAATTTTTCGTAGATTCTCTTTATAATTTATAAAATAAGTTAATCATAATTTTAATAAAATATATGAAATGAAGATGATAGAAGGGATTAGAAATAAATAAAAAGGTATAAATAAAAAATATAATGGAAATAAGAGATAATTCTATAATCATTCTTTATACATTAAAAGAATGTATATATTGTAAAGTATTAAAGGGAAAATTAAAAGAATTAAACTTATCATATACTGAAATAGTAATAGATAATGGTTTTAATATTTCACAAGGTGAAAAACTAGAGAAATTATTTAAAACTGAATCGTATCCAATATTAAAAATAAATAATAAATTTAATTACGATTTATTTTTTGTTTCTAAAACAGATTTGGATGAGCGAGAAGGACTTTTTATATTCGAGACAATAGATCAAATTATTAATAAATTAAAAGAAATTTATGCGTTATAAGCAATTAATTACTGATAAAATTATCAGTATATCAAACGGATTAAAACAACTAAGGTTCCACGCAGAACGTGGTGAAATGAAGGAATATAGAGAAAAAACAATTCTATTAGAAGAGATTCTTGAAGAAGTCCAAACATTAATAAACACAAATTCAGACCAACAATAATGACTTTAACACCACAAGAAATTAAAGATAATTGGGATCGTTTTAATGGTTTTATAGATACATATATTCAGGGAAATAGAAAAAATCAACTTAAAGATTTCTATAGAAAATATGAAAGTAGAGTGGCTCTAATGCCTGCTTCTAATATGACTAAATTTCATAGTTGTTTTCCTGGAGGATACATTTATCATGTAAATAAAGTAATTGAAGGAGCTCTTTATTTAAATAAATTATGGGAAAAAATGGGTACCGATACTTCTACTTATACATTAGAGGAATTAGTATTTTCAGCTATAAATCATGATTTAGGTAAAATGGGAGATATATTCAATGATGCTTATTTACCATCAGCAGATGAATGGAGAAAAACAAATTTAGGAGAATTATATAGTCATAATACTAAATTATCATTTATGTCTATTCCTGATAGATCATTATTTTTATTACAACAACATGAAATATCAGTTTCTCAAAATGAATATATAGCTATTAAAACTCATGATGGATTATATGATCAGGCAAATGAAGCTTATTTAAAATCATTTATGCCTGAAGCTAAACCAAGAACAGCACTACCTTATATCCTTCACCAAGCTGATATGATGGCTGCTCGTATAGAATTTGAGCAACAATATTTAAAAGAAGAAATTTATAAAAATAAAAAATAATGGGAGATATAGGATTTTTTTTATTAATACAAGTATTTATTATATTATTAATTTTAGGAATTTGGATTGTTAGAAATACTTTTATTAAAAATAAAAAACTACAAGAAATTGTAGAAAAACAAAATAAATATTTGGAGCAAATGTATGAAACTATTTCTATGACTGAAAGAAAAATTAAAGAAATAGATAAAGCTCAAATATTCCAAAGCGATGATGAAATAGGATTCTTTTTTACGTCTATTAAAGGCCTCCAAGAACAATTATCAGAGTATATTAAATTTATGAAATAATATTAAACTAAAAAATAACTCGAGAAGAGGATTCCAAAAGAATCCTCTATTTGAGTCTATAAAAATTATGGAAACATTAGAACTTACAAAAAAAGGAACGCCACGTAAAAGAAAACCAAAACAAAAAATATACTATTTCACTAAAGATACTGAGGAAGCCATTTTAGAATATGTAGCTTCGGATAATCAAAATAACCGAAATAAAATATATAGAACAAGGATAGATTATCCTTTTTTCAAACTAACCCAAAATATCATTAACACATATAAATTTCCATATTTAGATGGTTCAGTTGAAGATATACAGCAGGAATGTATTTGTTTTCTTTTAGAAAAATTATCAAAATATACACAATCTAAAGGAGCTGCATATTCTTATTTTGGTACTATAACTTTAAGATATCTTATTAATGAAAATAATAAAGCATATAAAAAAGTTTTAGGTATTGAAGGATTAGATAATATTGATGAAGATAAAAGTATTGTTATAGATTTATTAAATAATCCTAATCCTAATGAACAGCCATTTAATGATGAAAATTATTGTATTGAAATGTTTATTGAATATATGAATCGATATGAAAAATATATATTTCCTGAAGAAGAAGATTTAAAATCTTGTAATGCAATAATGGAATTATTCAAAAATAGAGAAAATATAGATATTTTTGATAAAAAAGCTTTATATATTTACATTCGAGAAATGACTCATCAAGAGACTACTCAAGTAACGAAAATTATGAAGAAAATAAAGAAAATATATAATCGATTAAAAAATCAATATTTAGAATATGGGTTTATAAGTCTTAATTTTTGACAGAATTTTCAATATTATTACTAAATGTTTATCTTCCTCTATTAATAGTTATAAAAATTTTAAAATTATAAAAAAACAGAATAATATAGGAAAGAAGGTGAAATTAACTAAATGTTTTTGGGGAGTTAAACCAAAAATATTAATATGTAATGAAACTGGTATAATTTATAAAAGTGTAGAAGATTGTAGTAATGAAATGAATTTAGTAATTGGTTCTATCAGGAGATTTTTAAATGGAAAATATGGAGGTAATACATTAAAAGGTTTTACTTTTTCATATTTATAATAAAATATAAATACAATGGATTTTAATGAAATTAAATTATATGGTAAGAAAACATTTTCTGATGTTTTAAAAGAAATACATAGTAATCAACAAGATAAAGAACAGGAATTAAAAAAATTAATTTCTGATTTAAAACCTTTAATTCAAACTGCTGGTGACGCTGTAATTATAGTACCTTTAATTAAATCTTATATTGATGTAGCTGTTAAAAATGATGATAATTTAATCAAAATGGCTATGATAGTTCAAAAAGCTATGGCTGCTGGGAAAAAAGCAGATGGGTCAGATTTTGAATTATCTGAAGATGAAAAAGAACAATTAATGAAAGAGGTTGATAAACTAAAAATAGTATAATGAGTAAATATCCATCTTTATCAAAAAGAAATAATTCAGATAAAACATCTAAGTCATTTAATGTATTATTTCCTGCTAGAGTTAAGGATATCTTATTATCTAATGATCAACCATTCTTTGAAAAATCAGAAGGATGGGCTGATATAGGTTTAATTCAATTTAAACCATTATATAAATCAGTTGATACTAATAATGTTTCTATATTATATGCTAAGCCTTTATATACTAATATAAAACAATATCCTATAAAAGAGGAAATAGTTCTTATATTAAATGCCCCTTCGAATAAATTAAATGATAACCCAAATGCTACTGATTTTTATTATTTCCCATTTCCTATAGGTATATGGAATAGTATTCATCATAACTCATTTCCTGATATTCCTAATTATGAATTTGATCCTAAAGATTTAAATCTAGGGAATATTTTTAAAGAAAAGGAAGGTATAAGAAATCTTTTACCTGAAGAGGGAGATGTTTTAGTTGAAGGAAGATTTGGGAATTCAATTAGATTATCATCAACTTCAAATAAAAAAAATAATAGAAATCCTTGGAGTGATACAGGTGAAAATGGAAAACCTATAATTATTATTAGAAATGGGCAAGTAATACAAAATAATTCATCTCCATGGACTCCTATATATGAAGATATAAATGGAGATGATTCATCTATATATTTGACTTCTGGTCAAGAACTACCTCTAGAATTAGGTTCTAAAAATTTAAAATCATTTAATGTGACTTTATCTAATAGTTTTAATTCTTCATTACAAATTCTTGATAGTAATAATTTTCAATAATGGCATATACACCACAATTTCCATATAATGGGAATCAAATAGTATTTAATTCAGATAGAGTTTTAATTAATTCTAAAAATGATTCTATATTTTTATTTTCAAACAAAGTTATAGGACTATCTTCTAATGAAGGAATACATTTAAATACTGAAAAAAATGTTATTATAAATTCTTCCAATATACAATTAGGTTTAAATGCTGAAGAACCTTTAGTAAAAGGAAATCAATTAAAAAATATATTAGAAACTTTATTTTCTAATTTGGAAAATGTTGGTGATCAATTATTTACAGCTACTGATAGTAATGGAAATCCTATTCCATCAGTACAAACTGCTGGTAATAGTTTAATATATTCTATGAAAAGAATAAAAATATTACTAAAAAATTTAAATTCAACACAAAATTTTACTTTATAATAAATGACAACAACCAAATTTTCTAATATATTATTGGATAAATCTCCTAAAAAGATAAATAATATTACGGAAAATATCCTTGATGTATTATTTCAAATTAATGAAGTTGTAAGAGAATTAAATTCTGTAGATTTTTGTAACCCTTTAGGATATATTCTAACAAGAGCTTTACCTCCCGAAGGATTAATAGATAATTTATTAAAAGAATATGGAAAAAAAGTTACTGTATTTATTAATACTTCTACTAAAAAACTAGAATTAAATAATAATACTAATACTTTACCGGATGATATTGAAGAATTAAGATTATCTTTAGAAGATTTAATATTGCCTGAGGAATTAAAAGATATAATCCCGGGAGCTGATGGATTAACTAAATTGATACAAGATTTGAATGATTCTTTAGTCATTACAAATACTTTATTATCTAATAATGATAAAAAAACATTAATAAAATCTTTTACTAATAGATTAATTCCTTTATCAAATCCTATTAATTTAACTGAAGCTTTACTATCTAGTCAAGCAGATTCATTAAATAGACAATTACGTAATATAATTAGACCTGAACAATTTAGAAATGATTTATTAAAATTAATTAAATTAGTAATCAAAGTTGATAAATCTATTGTTCAAATACAAAATATAATTATATTAATGAATAAAATAATTAAAGCTATAAATGTTTTAATTAAAGTATTCAAAATATCATCAAGAATAATCCAAAAACTCCCAATGCCAGCGAAATATATGACATCTGGAGCTATTGTTACTTCATCAACTAAAGTAGCTAAATTTGAATCTGATATTAGTGATCTGGAAAAACTACTAAATAGTGTATCTATATTTCTTTCTACATCAGTAATAAAACAGATTAAAAGAATAAGAAATGAAATTTTTATATTATTAATTGGACTAAACCAATTATATGAAAATATTTCAGCTTGCCCTTACTTTACTAATAGTGACTTATTAGGTAATATTAGTGATGCTATAACAACATTAAATAATGATATTATTTTATTAGATGAATTATTCCCTTCAGTTAGAGATAATATTAATACTTCTTCATATAAAGGATATAACATATCTATTATTAAAGAAGAAACAACAGATAATAATACATCATTAATTAGAAGAAGAGTAATTGTAACTAACTCCCAAGATATCATTGAATATGAAAGTACCCCTACTTTTTCTAATGATGATCAAATTTTAATAAAAGAAGGACAATATTATATAGATTCTAAATCTGAAATGGGAACATCAGATAATGGAACAGATAATATCACTAATGAAGAAACTTCAATATTATTATCCCAAATTGGTATGGATACTGTATCTTTAGAAGAAGCTGTTATTAAGGAAAATGAAATTAATGAAACTTTATATAACCAAATTCAAAATAATCCAGAAGATAAAAAAATATATGATTCCGTAAGTGGAGATAATATAAATCCCAATCCAAAAAGAGTTGAACAAATAAAAAGAGTAGCTAATATTATTTCTAACCAATATAATAACTCATCATTAGGTAGTATTTTACTACAAAATCGATTAAAATTATTAGCAGATTCTTTACTTAAAAAAGGATATACTCCAGAAGAAATAGAATCTGCATTTAAATATACTTATTCTGATAAATTTAATATCAGAATAATAAATAATAATATTACTATTAGTAGAAATTAGAAATTAAAATATTTATAGTCATGAAAGTAACACAATTTAAAAATTTATTAAAAGAATGTATGAGGGAAGTTCTAAAAGAAGAATTTATTCCTTCATTAGTGGAAAATAAATTAATTGAATTAAAACAACCAATTAATCAATTGGAACCACAAAATAAAAAACCCAAAAAGGAATCTAATTCATCAGATAATCCACTTATTGATTTATTAAATGAAACAAAAAGTAATATGACTGGAGAAGATTGGCAAAGTATAGGTAATTTTAAAACAGATAATGTAAGTGGATTTAGTGGAAATATTCCTAATCCTATGACAGATGTAAAAGTAGGAACTGTTAATGATATGTTAGTTCAAAATAAAGGAGTACAAGATATAAATCAAGTAGATATTGATGTAGTTCCTGATTTTTCAAATTTTATGAAAGTCTTAAATAAAAGTGAAGATTAATGAATTATATAGTTCAAAATATTAATCCATTAGATCTCCAACCTAGTAAGGGTATTGGAATAAATATACCTTTTGATGGTGCTACTGGATTAAATATAACATATAATACTAAAGAATCTATTAGAGCTAATTTATTAAATTTTTTATTAACAGGAACTAGAGAAAGGATAATGAATCCTAATTTTGGTTCGGGAATACGAAATCAAATATTTGAGCAAATGAATAATAATACTTTAGAAAATATAGAAAATATAATTTATAGTTATATTAAAAATTATTTTCCTAATATAAAATTAGAAGAATTATCCATAACTCCTGATAATAATACAATAACTATATATTTTAGATATTCTGTAATAAATACAAATATTACAGATGATATACAATTAACTTTTAGTAATGACTGAAAAAAATATAAATTATATAAATAAAGATTTTAATGCGTATAAGGCAAAATTAATTAATTTTGCTAAAACTTATTACCCTAATACTTATAATGATTTTTCTGAAGCATCTCCTGGGATGATGTTAATAGAAATGTCATCATATATTGGTGATGTTTTATCTTTATATCAAGATAATCAAATACAAGAAAATTTTCTTCAATTTTCAAAACAAAGAAAAAACTTAATTTCCCAAGCATATGTCTTAGGTTATAAACCTCAAGTCACAACAGTATCTAATACTATAATAGATATTTATCAATTAGTACCATCAATTAATATATCAGGTTCAGTATTTCCTGATTTTACTTATTCATTAATATTAGAGGAAAATACACAAATTCAATCTTCATTAAATCCTTCTATCAAATTTTTCATTGAAAATAAAGTAGAATTTAATAAATCAGGATCTTTTGATCCAACTGAAGTAAGTATATATTCTTTTGATGGTAATCAAATTCCAGAATTTTATTTATTAAAAAAACAGGCTAAAGCTTATTCTGGAGAAATTAAATCTTTAAATTTTCAATTTACTGAACCTGAACAATTTAAAACTATTACTATTAATGATTCTAAAATAATCAAAATATTAGAAATAACAGATAGTAATAATGAAAGATGGTATGAAGTACCTTACTTAGCTCAAGAAACAATATTTGATAAAATTCCAAATAATCAAAATAATCTTCAATTAAATAAAACAACAACTCCATATTTATTAAGTTTAAAAAAAGTACCTAAAAGATTTGTATCTAGATTTAAATCTAATAATCAATTAGAAATACAATTTGGGTCTGGAGTTTCTTCATCACCTGATGAAGAAATAATTCCAAATTTTGAAAATATAGGATTAGGATTACCTTATGGAGTATCTAAATTAGAAACGGCTTTTGATCCATCTAACTTTTTATATACAAATACTTATGGAATATCACCTTCTAATACAGAATTAACTGTTAAATATTTAGTAGGAGGAGGTGCTGAAGCTAATACTCCATCGAGTACATTAAATATATTATCATCTGGGAATGTGTCTTTTTTAAATAATAATTTAGATCCACAATTATCTAACACTATTATAAATTCATTATCATTTAATAATGAAACACCTGGAGTTGGCGGTGGAGATGGAGATTCTAATGATGACCTTAGATTAAAAACTTTATCATCATATCCTACTCAATTAAGAGCAGTTACAAGTGATGATTATTTAATTAGAACTTTATCATTACCTCCTGATTTTGGATTAATTTCTAAATCATTTATAAACAAAGATTCATTTAATGGAGATGGAGATTCTAATTTATTATCTCTTTATATTTTATCAAAAGATATTAATAACAATCTAGCTATAGCTGATTTAGCCTTAAAAACAAATCTACAAACATATTTAACTGAATATAAATCTGAAACAGATGCTGTTAATATTAAAGATGCTTTTATAATAAATATTGGAATTAATTTCGATATTACTTTAAGACCTAATTATAATAACAGACTGGTAATTAATTCATGTTTACAAGAATTAACTACATATTTTAATATAGATAAATGGAAAATAAATGATCCTATTATTATATCAGAAATTTATAATTTATTAGATAAAGTAGATGGAGTTCAAACTGTTAAAAATATAGAAATATATAATAAAAATGGGGAGGAAAATGGTTATTCTAAATATGGATATGATATTAAATCTGCTACTATTAATGGAATAATATATCCATCATTAGATCCTAGTATATTTGAAATAAAATATCCTTCTATTGATATTCAAGGTAGAACAGTTAGTTTTTAATTCATGGATATTTATAGCTATATAATATAAAATATGGCTGTAGTAAAAATTTTTCCAATAAAAGATACATTTATTTCATCTCATAATCCATTTTCAAATTATGGTAGAGATGAAATTCTTGATATTAGAACAGGATTAGACTCAACATCTAGAGCATTAATCCAATTTGATACTGATGAAATATCTCAATATATATCATTATCAAATAATGCATTTTCATCAAGTTTAAAACTGTTTTTAGCGAATTCATACCAAATACCTGATAATTTTTCTTTTGTTATAAGTCCTTTATCTCAAAGTTGGATAATGGGTACGGGCAGAGAAGGTGATTTCCATAATCCCCAAAATGGAGCATGTTGGAATTACCCAAACCCTAATTCCCCAAACATCCCATGGAATGAATGGCTATCAGTCCCATCTCAATATGTAACATCTCAATCATTTAATTATACTTCTACAAAAGATATTAATTGTAATGTAACAGATATGGTATTAGGATGGAATAATAATGATATAAATAATTATGGATTATTATTAAAATTTGATAATATCTCTGAGTCTTCATCATTAAATTATTTTGCTCAATTTTTTTCAATGGATACTCATACTATTTATCCTCCACATTTAGAATTATATTGGAATGATGTATCTTATTCTTCATCATTACCTTTAATAAATAATACTTTATTTGTTTCTAATATTATAAATAATAGAAGTGAATTTGAAGAAGATAGTATATATACATTTAGAATTAAATCAAGAGATTTATATCCTATTAGGCAGTTCCAAACTAGTTCATTATATTTAAATAATAAAATATTGCCCGAAGAATCATTTTGGGCTTTAAAAGATATGAAGACTGAGGAAATAGTTATAGATTATCATTCTTTGGGTACTAAAATAGGAGGAGATGATAATGGAAATTATTTTACTATATATATGAATGGTTTACAACCTGAGAGATATTATCAAATTTTAATAAAAACTACAATAAATGAAGATATAGTAATAATAGAAAACAATAATAATTATTTTAAAGTAACTAGATAATGGTAGAAGTTATTAAACTAAATAAAACGGTATATGATAAAGGAGACTACCCAAAAGTTATAGACATTGAATTTAGTCAACTTATTCAACCTTCTTCATCCATTTCAATTCCTACTCCAACAGTAGATGAATTTTTTGAATTATATAATACCTTATTTTTTGAAATACCTATAGATGGAGAAATTAATTCACATAAAGAATTAATTAAAAGAAGTACAGAATATGTAGGGGAAACCCAAAATACTGATGAAATAGATTTATTATTAGATGAAATTAATCAACTAAGACTAGAACTATTGGAAGCACAACAAACAATAAATGATTTAACCCAATAATAAAGGATGGAAGAATTCCAAATACAAAATATAGATTCAAATCAATATATTTCTCAAAATTATAAATCAGATGATACTAATTTATTATCTCCAATTAATATAAATAAGGAATTTGGGAATGTAAATGATATAATAGAATTTCATATAATATCTCCTAATGGAGAGGTACTGGAATCTAATTATAATTATAAAAATTATAAAAATAAAAATGTAATTGATAATTCATCTCTATATAATACTATAGAGATATCTCCAGAGGATGATTTACTTGAATATGGTTATGATAAAGGTCAATTTGATTTATTATATAATTTTAATAGATTATTATTTAGTAGTTCAATTAATTCTAATTTCTTTATAAAAGAAATATCTAATGATAGAACAGAATTAAAAATAACTACTAATAATATTGATTATTTAACTCTTCAATCTTTATATGTTGAATTTATAGTAAATAGAAATCAAAGAAATTTTTATTCCGATTTTATATTAAATTTTGGTCAAAATGAAAGTATAATAGGAGTTAACATTGCTTTAGATAATGATAATACTTCTATTCCTAGTCTTTATATAAAATTATATGAACCATTACCTTCTAACTATCAAATAAAATCTACATTTTGGCTAGCAGAAATAATTTCTGAACCTTATTCTTTTAGAATTAATGGTGAAGTTATTGTTGAAGGAAATAGTACAGTTTCCCAATTAAGAGGGCCTAATTTTAATATTGAGATTAATAACCAAATTAGTACTACAACTCCATATTTAAATATATCTAATATATTAAGTACTGATTTAACATCATCATATAATCAATTACAATCAATAATTAAAGATAATATTGATATTAATATTGATTATAATAGTTTTTCTAATTTCATCCATTTTTCTTCAGCAAGAGAAAGAGTAAATAATTTTATATATAAATTAACACAAATACAAAAGTTAGAAAGTGATTTAAATATAATTACAAATTTAACTTCTTCTATAGATAGTGGAAGTATTAATAATTCTATATTAACATTAAAAAACCAAATTAATAATATCACTCAAAATTTTGATGGGTATGAAAATTTCTTATTCTATGAATCAGGTTCTAATAGTTTTCCAAAATTAAATTCAATAAGACCATATATAAACGATGATGTTAATTCTATTCAATCTATAACATGGTTAGGTTCTGAAGATGAAGCATCTATATATTATGGGGGAATTGTATTAGAAGCATCTACTTATGATTATCAAAATAGAGATTATATTTGGAATAATTTACCTGAATATATAAAATATGATCCTCAAAATAATAAATTAGAGCTAATGGTGGCTATGATGGGTCAACATTTTGATTATATTTGGACTTATATTAAAGATATAACAAATAAAAATGTAGCTGATAATAGACTTAAGTTTGGTATTTCTAAAGATTTAGTAGCAGATGCTTTAAGATCGTTTGGTATTAAATTATATACTAATTCAAGAAATAATGAAAATATATATTCTTCTATTTTAGGAGTTAATCCTGATGGTACTTTTCTTCCATACACTGGATCTTATAAAATAGATAATTATATTACTGCTTCTAACTATACTATACCGTCAAATGATATCGTAAAATCAACATATAAACGCGTTTATCACAATTTACCTTACCTACTTAAGTCACGTGGTACAGAAAAAGGGTTACGCGCTTTAATCAATTGTTTTGGTATCCCCGAAACTATTTTAGATGTAAAAGAATTTGGTGGAGTTATCAAAGAATTAGATTTAATAGAACAAAATGTAGAAAAATTTAATTATAGTTTATATTTAAATTCTCTAAATATATTAACTATTCCTTGGAGAGGTTTAAATCAGCAATATATTAATACAGGATTTGATAATATAGTTCATGATACTATAGAATTCAGATTTAAAAATTACCCAGATCCTGTAAGTAATTTTACTCAATCTTTATTAGAAGCTAATAATACTGGAGTATTACTTACTACAACTTTTGTTACTGGTACTTTAGGAGATATTAAATTTATATTAAAAAATGCTGATAACAATACACAATTAGTATCTTCGTCTTTAAGATTACCTTTATATAATGGTGATTGGTGGAATGTAAATATAAGTAGAGAAACTGGAAGTATCCAAATAGGAAATGATTCTATAAATAACACTTATACTTTAACCATAGGGAATAAAGACGAATATGGTATACAAAATATATATTCTAGCTCTATTTATATTAATGGTTCAACTTCGAGCTCATATAATAAAACATGGAATAGTACTGGAAGTTTATTATTTGGAGGAGGATCAGTAAATAATGCATTTTCAGGTTCATTACAAGAATTTAGATATTGGATTAACTCTATTCCAATAAATAATTTTACTGATCATATTTTAAATCCAAAATCTTTTTCTCAATTTAATGAAACTAGTTCATATGAAAATTTAGTTTTTAGATTACCTTTAGGATCAGAATTAGATATAATTAGTGAATCAAGATTTTATTCTGTGCATCCATCTAATATTGAAACTTTTATATCTGGGGGATTATCATCTTCATATGCTGTAAATTCAAATCCATCATTTATAAGATATATTCCTAATTATGAGCAATATTTAGTAAATTCACCGAATGGAGGTAGTTTTATTGAATCAAATGAAAAAATAAAAATTATTGAAACTGAAACATTACCTGATAATACCTTATCTCCAAATGTTTCAATAGTAAAAAAACAAAAATATAATCAAGTAAAAAATTCATCTAAATTAGAAATAGCTATTTCTCCCCAAAATTCTATAAATGATGATATAATAAAACAATTAGGTAATTTTAATTTAGATGAATATATAGGTGATCCTAGAGATGCTAATAAACTAACTTATCCTAAATTAGATGAACTAAGATCATTTTATTTTAAAAAGTATTTAGAAAAACAAGATATATTTGATATTATTAAATTATTATCATATTTAGATAATTCTTTATTTAAAATGATAAAAGATTATGTTCCTGCTAAAGCTAATTTATCTTCTGGTTTAGTAATAAAACCTCATATTTTAGAAAGAAATAAGGTTCAAAAATTTGAACCTGTAGTAGAATCTAAATATATGGAAACAGAAATTCAAACTGCTTTTATAACAGGTTCAAATGGTCTTAATTCAACTATAGATTCTTCTAATACTAAATATTATAATACTGAAATAGGAATAGTTGCTAAAGTTAGTACAGATAATAAAGAATTATATAACGGAGAATTAAGTGATTCTGAAATAGAAGTATATAAATTACCTAGTACTAATATAGTATATGAATTAAATAAAATTAAATTAGAAAATGAGGAAATTAGTAAAAATTATTCTAAATTAATATTTGATCCAATATTAAATAATGTTGAAAAAGCAAGAACATCAAAAAAATATTTTAATGTTGATTATAATGGGAATATAAATATTCCAGTGAATTTAAATTATATTACCTCTTCATTATTTGATAATGTTAATAATGAAGTTATAAATGCTGATATTCAAGAAAGTAACTATACATTAAAAAGATATACACAACCTAGATATTTAGGAAGTAAATTAATTTCTAAAGAATATAATATATATAATATTGGAGATATCTCTTATGGTAAAAATCCTGTAATTAATAAAAATAATAATAAATTTGTTTATTTTGAGGAAATGACTTCTCAATCATTAACATTACCTGGAAGAACAAACGCTTATATAAAATATCTAATAGATGAAAATTCAAATATTACAGAATTAACAAGGCAAAATAAAAATCTTTTTGATATACAATCAATTTTTAATGTAAATAAAGCTGATGTACTATTAGATGATAATCAAAATCCAAGCAACCAAAAAATATTAGATGGTTTAAAACCTATATTTGCTGGAGGATTTAGATATGAAACAGTACTACAAAATTTATCAACAACAACTTCTACTCATAATTCATTAGAATATACATTTTTAAATGATATTCCAATCCAAAATATATCAGGGAGTGAAGTAACATCACCTTTAGCTAATGAAGATTTGTCTATTAATTTTTTATCTTTACAATCTAACCCAACAATAACTCCTGGACTTAATACCTTATCTAATACATTACAATCAAATTTAAATTCAAGAATATTAGTTAATGTAACTAGAAATACATTATATCCAGGACAAATAATTCAAAAGGTAACAGGTTCTGTATCATTTATAACTAAAGTATCACCCCCTACAAATCTAATTACTAGATTTTATAGAAATACAAATTATACAGGTGTAGAATATTTATTAGAACCTGGGGTATATAATAATTTTAATAATGATCCTGATTTTCCTGGATTTAATGATAATGTACGTTCTATAAAGGTACCTGCAGGTATTAAAGCAGATATATATAGACATCCAAATTTAGATACATTAATTAATTCATTTACAGGACCAACCCAAAACCCAAATATAGTTAATCCACTTACTAATGGAGTTACTAGTGCTAATTTAATGGTATTAAGTACCAGTGCTTCTTTTAATATTAGTAATAAACTTAATAGTTTTGGTAATGTACCTACATCTAATATTCCTGAAGGAAATTATCCTATAGAATCAGCTAATAATTTAGAAATAATAATTAATTTTAATATTGAAGGTATAATCATATTACCTGATGGAGTAAACTCAGGAAATATTGAATTACGAGATATAAATAATAATATCGGAAATATACGTGCTACAGTAAATCTAACTAAAACTGGAGTTAATAATATACAATTTACTGAGTTACCTCAATCTAATCAAAATGCATTTGCTAGAATTGGAACTCCATTTATATATACTTCTCCACCAGATTATATTTACATAACAGGATCATTAGATTATGGATTTAATTCTGGTTCTGCTCCAATTAATAATTGGTATTTTGAAAGAGGGAATAGTGATACTAATGGAAGTAATTATAATTTATTAACAGGTTCATTTTATCTATCTGATATTATTTATAATAGAATATTAAATGAAGGAAATCAATTTATACAAACATCACCTTTATTTTCTCCTTTGGGATATGAAGAAATAGAAACTATATTCCATTTAAAAGTAGGAGATTTAGTAAGATTTTATAATAATGATAGAAGATCATTTCCAATTAATTTTGAGAATGAAATTAAAGCCATACATTTTCCACAATCTCAACCAATATCATCTAGTTATGATAATAGACTTGTTATTGAACTAACAAATAGTATTCCAAATCAAGCTTGTTTAGATTATAGTGAAAGTGGTAGCTTAGCTAAAAATATTCAAAACTTTATTATGTTATCAAAAATATCTGATGAAACTAATTTAGTATTAAATACTAGTAAAAAACCTGGAGCTACTTCATCTGGAATTATATTACCTAATAACATAAGTGATAACGTAAAAAATAAAGCAGGTAATATTATTAAACAACTAAAAAACCAAAACTTAATTTAATCTGTATATATTTATAATTATAAAATAAAAACAAATGGGATTTTTAAATTCAAATACAATTTCAATTGATGCTATTCTTACTAAAAAAGGTCGTGAACTTTTAGCTAAAAATGATGGCTCATTTAGAATAACTCAATTTTCATTATCTGATGATGAAATAGATTATACATTATATAATCCAGAACATCCATCGGGATCTGCATTTTTTGGTGAAGCCATAGAAGCTATGCCAATAATAGAAGCTTTCCCTGATGAAAATCAAATAATGAAATATAAGTTACTTTCATTACCTAGAGGAACAGCTAAATTACCTATATTAGATGTTGGTTATGTTGCAATAAGTTTAAAACAGGGAGCTTCATTAAGTATTACTCCTCAAACACTAAATTATTTAGGTGCTGCTTCTACATTTGAATCATCTGGATATACAGCAACTATAGGAGACTCACGATTATTATCTAATTTTGAAGGGGTAGGTATAACAACTCCTGATGTAACAACATTAAATTCAACAACTACTTTAGGAACTAATGTATCTAAAACTGTAATAGGAACAACTATTAATATTACAGGAACAACTATTAACACACTATTCAATACACAATCATCTATTTCAACTATATTAACAATAGTAGGTAGAGATTCAGGAGCAAGAATAACAATTCCAATAACTTTAACTAAAACAATAAACTAATATGAGTTTTTCACCATTAAACAATGAAGATATAGTAGTAAGCTCGGATTCAATAGTATCTACTTTATGGAGTGATGATAAAACTATATTAAATAACTTCTATAAAGAAAATACATCTACTAAACCTTATATAGAGGTATATTCTTCAGATCCTAATATAAGTTCTAGTTTAGATGTACAATTTTCTATAGCCTATGGAAATAAGTATGGATCTGGTTCTGCATTAATTAATCCTTTAGTTCCAAATAATTCTATAACAAGAGTATTATATGGTCAATTTAGAACATTAATAAATGGAGACGAAAATACAGATATAAATTTTGGAAATGGAAATACTGTAGCAGAAGATATTTATATAATTAATATAAATAGAACAAGATATAAAGAAAAATTATTTTCTCCAACATTTAATCTTAACTTAACTGGAGTATCAGGTACTATTAATTTAACTAATAATAGTAAGGATGTAACAACTATTAGTTATTGTGATGCAGGTAGAGTATTTGATGTAGTTAGTGGAAGTAATGGAAATGCAATTACTACTTCTAATAGTACAACACCAGGTTATACAGCTTCTGGTTCATATGGTAAATTTTTACCAGACGTAGGTTTAATTTTATTAAATCCAAAAGCTTTAGCACTACCTTTTGTTAGTGGAGGTATAAATGTTGTTCCTGGAACAGCACAAGATAATGTTACTTTAAATCAAAATAATTTACAATTTTTCAATGCTATAAATTCAGGAAGTTATTTTTCATTAAATAGTGAAGAAACAATTACTTCTGATTATGTTTTTATTAGAGTTAGAAATAATGAATTTAATTATTCAACAAATCCTTCAATTATAAATGATAATGGAGAGTTTTATTATCCTAGTTTAGTTAATAATCCTCAAACTTTTATAACAACAGTTGGATTATATAATAATTCTAATGAATTATTAGCAGTAGCTAAATTAAGTAAACCATTGACTAAGGATTTTACAAAAGAAATGCTTTTGAGAGTTAAGTTAGACTTCTAAAAAATAATGAGTTTCTCATATAAAAAAATAACATCTAGTGATATAAATGTCACAAAATATAAATCAAATAAATCATTTAAAGTTAATTTTAATGAATTAAATGATAATGGTATTAATATATATGCGGGGGAAAATACCCCCGTTAATACTATTAATAGTTTTGATCCAATAAATGATAATAAGACTACTAATAATGAATATAGACGTCTTATTTTTGATTCTATTAAAAAATTATTCTATCAAAATTACATAGAAAATGATGGGATATTTACAACATCTTCATCATATGAAGAATATCCTCAAACTACATTATATTCAGGTTCATACACTACTAATTTAAGAAGAATTGGAAATATAACTGGTTCTTCTTTTCAAGGAATTAATAGTATATATAATGGTGCATTATATGATGAAGATGCATTATATGATGAAAGTGCTTATAGTTCTGGACAAGGAACAATTATATCTGTAATTTCTATTGATAAAAATATTTATGGCTCCAACATAAAACCTTCTTCATTTATTTTAGAATCAGGTAGTTTTTATATAAGAGATGATGGTGAAGGAAATATTTTTGATTATGGTAATTTAGAAAATTATAATACAATTATAGAATCGGGAATTCCAACTGCAATATATGTAGGAAATATATTTTATTCTCATGGTTTAATAATATTAACAAATCCTGAATATATTTGTGCTATTGATTTACCTCCAATAGCTATAAATAATTATTATACTTATAATAATTTAAATCAACCTGTAAATTTTGATATATTAGAAAATGATTTTAGTGATTGTGGAGGGATAAATTATTCATCTATAAATTTAATTCCATTATCATCATCATTTCCTGATTGTTATATTGGGGGGGATACCTTATTATATATAATACAAAACCAACAAAGTTTTATACCAGGTAATTATCAAATTGGTTACCAAATTGAAAATAATATAGGATTATTAAGTAATATTGCAACTATTAATATTGTTATTACTGCAGATGAATTAAAAGTAAATAATATTCAAACTGAAAAAGTATGTCCTGGGATTTCAACTCTAACTAGTTATTCATTTGATATAAATGGAGGAGTTCCTGAATATTCATTTTCTTTTGATAATACTAATTATACTAATATATCTGGTTTTTATAATATTGAGGTAACAGGATCTATAAATAGTAATAATAATACTTTATATATTAAAGATTATATTGGAAATATTATATCTCAATCTATAAGTTTTTTCCATGATGAAATTGATGTAGATATGACTATTAATAATTCTCCTTCATGTACAACAAGTGGTTCAATAATTGTATCATCATCAAATGCTATTAAATTTATTGTAGGAGTAAATCCTACAGAATATACAATACCAAATTTAATTACATTATCTACTGGTTCTAACTATATTACATTATATGATAATAATAATTGTTCAATAACAAGTTCATTTAATATAGGTCAAAATCCTCCATTTACTTACACTATAGTAACTTCATCTATTTCATGTTATAACAATGATAATGGAACAATTAATATTAATTATACTGAGAATGATACTGATATTGTTAGTATAGAAGTAATTTACCCTAATACTTCTTCTTCAATATATAACACTTCTTCTTTATTATTAGAAGATCTAGTAAGTGGTTCATATAATATAATTATAGATAACCAAACTTGTATCCAATCATCAAATGTAATACTAACGTCACCAGGATTATTTGTTATATCAGCTACAGCTTCATATGATAATGAATGTTATTCAACAATTAATTTTAATATTTCTGGAGGAGTTAGTCCTTATACATATAATATTATAAGTCCAAGTACTGTATATGTATCAGATTCATCTAGTATAACATTATATAGTGATGGTTTAAATGCAATGACAGTAATAGCATCTGTAATTGATGCTTCAGGATGTGTTAGTAATATTGTTAATCCTGAAGTTTATGGTAGAGTAAATATTTATAGTGGATCATATTGTGAACAATAATAAATAATTATGGCAAATACAGGATATATAATAAACCCAAGCGTGATACAAATATTTACTACAGGTCCAAATTCAGGATCTGTAGTAAATCCTTCATATAGTATAAATTTCAACCTAAGTTCTAGTTTTACATCTTCTTTTTTATGTAATACTCAATATTTTTATAAAATTTTTGATCCTGAGAATTGTCCTATAACAGGATATTGTATAGCCCCAACATTATTAAGAGCAGCTACTCCATGTGGACCTGATTATGATTATGTATATAATATAAGATATGCTTTAAATGGAACAACTAGTTCTATACCTACTAGTTTTATAGAATATAGTTTACAATCTAATTTTACTGGAGAAATAGGTATAAGTTTAATTACTAATACTGGTTCTTCAATGTTAGTTAATGTTAATATTTCTGGTACATTAGAAAATTTACCAATAAATGGTAGTTCTCCTGTTTATTTTAGAGTAGCAAATCAATGTAGTGGAAGTGGAAATTCTTCTTATTCTAATGTTAGATCTTCATCTTGTGATATATAAATTATGATAGAATTTAAAAACGAATATATAATATATGAAACTGAAATAAGATGTAATGTAGGAGAAAATGAATTTAATTACTCAACAAATCCTACATTACAAACCGGTTCATTTGGAGAACTAAAACCTTTTGCATTAGCCGAAGATTTTTCTCCATATGTTACCACTATTGGATTATATAATGATGCTAATGAATTAATAGCAGTGGCAAAATTAGGACAACCTATAAAATTGTCATCAACAACAGATACAGTATTTATGGTAAGATTAGATTTTTAAAATATGAATTGGATAGATATATCAGGTAAAAAAAAATATCTTTGTTTAGAAGATTTCCCAAATAATTGTGTGGGTTTTGTATATAAAATAGTAAATAAGGAATCAGGCAAATTTTATATTGGAAAAAAAGTTCTTCAGTTTGATCGAAAGAAAAAATTAGGTAAAAAAGAATTAGCGAATATAGAAATAAAACCTGGGAGACGACCAACTTCAAAAAGAGTAATAACTGAATCTGATTGGAAAGATTATTATGGTTCGTCTAAGGAATTATTAGAAGAATTAAAAATTAATGGTAAAGAAAAATACGAAAGAATTATTATTCAATTTGCTTTTAATTCCAAACAATTAACTTATTATGAAACTATGTATCAAATGAAGGAGAATGTACTTCAGAGAGATACTTATAATCATTCTATTTTAGGTAAATTCCATAGAAAAGATTTTATATAATATTAGGTTATTTCAAATTTATTTTATATATTATAACAAAAATTTCTTTCTATGGCTAAATATGGATTATATAGTAAAAATAATTTAAAAGAATTAATTTCAATTTTTGAAACTAACTTTTCACATTCTTTAAGATATAAGATAGGTGAAGATGAATTAGCTCATAATTATTTTAAAACAATAAAAAATCTTCCAATAGAAGAATTTGACAAATTATTTATTGTAAAAAAATTATTATGTAATGGAAATAATAAATAATGTACTTTTAGGCCTTGTAGAATCTGTACTTGGTAAAGGAGAAGTACGTTCTAGAAATAATTATGCTTTTTATTGTCCTAAATGTAAGCATCATAAAAGAAAACTAGAAGTAAATATGATTCCCACTACTAAAAATGAAAATAGATGGGCTTGCTGGACTTGTAGTAATTTTAAAGGTACTACATTAAAATCATTATTTAATGCATTAAAAGTTAATACTTCTAAATTTGAAGAATTAAATAAAATATTAGGAACTGCATTTAAAGCTGATAAAATAAAACTTGATATTAATGTTGAACTACCAAAAGAATTTAGACCTTTTATAGAATTAAAAAAAACGGATATTTTATCAAAACATGCTTTAAAATATTTAATTAAAGATAGAGGAATATCTTTTGAAGATATAATTAAACATAATATTGGTTATTGTGAAGATGGTCGATATAGAAATAAAATAATTATTCCTTCATATTCAAAAGAAGGAAATCTAGACTATTTTGTAGCTAGATCTTTTGATAAAGAATCTACATTTCCCTTAGATGCTCCTAAATCTGATAAGAATATAATTGGATTTGAATCATTAATAAATTGGGATTTGCCTATTACTATATGTGAAGGACCTTTTGATGCATTATCTATTAAAAGAAATGCAATCCCATTATTTGGTAAAAGTATACCCGAAAAACTCAAAAAACAATTAACATTAAACTCAGTTAAATCTATATATTTGTCTTTGGATGAAGATGCTTTGAAAAATACTTTAAGAATATCGGAGGAATTAATTAATTTAGGTAAAAAAGTTTATGTTGTTAGATTAAAAGGGAAAGATCCCAACGTTATAGGTTTTGAGAAATATAACCAACTAGTACAGAATTTAAAACCATTTACATATTCTGATTTAGTTAAATTAAAAATGGAAATATGATCCTAAAGAATAAAAAGTATAAAAGATTATTAGAAATATCTGAAGATGCTTTACAAATAACAAGTTTAGATTCAAGATTCTATAGAAGAAATGGTAAATATTATCCTTCTATAACTCATGTTTTATCAGTATATCCAAAAGGAAAACATTATGAAGATTGGTTAAAAAAACATGGATATACTTCTGAACATATTGCAAGAAAAGCAGCTGAAGAAGGAACACAAACTCATGAATTATGTGAATTATATTTATTGGGAGAAGAATTACATTTCTTAGATGAATATCAACAACCAAAATATAATCCTGATGTATGGAGAATGTTTTTAAGGTTTGTGGATTTTTGGGAAACTTACAACCCAATATTATTGGAGACTGAAGTACATTTATTCTCAGATACTTTAAAAATAGCAGGAACTTGTGATATAGTATGTGAAATTAATGGAGAAATATGGATTATAGATTTAAAAACTTCTAACCAAGTCCAATCAACTTATGAAATACAAACTTCTTTATATAAACATTGTTATGAAGAATGTTTTGGTAGGAAAGTAGCTAGAACTGGTATTTTATGGTTAAAATCTTCATCTAGAGGACCTGATAAAACTGGGAAAAAGATACAAGGGAAAAATTGGAATTTAATTGAACCTGAACGTAAGCATGAAAAAAATATAGAAATATTTAAAGTAATTAGAACTTTATTTGATTTAGAAAATCCAAAACAAGCTCCAATAAGTGATAGCTTTCCCACTATAATTAAAAGAAAACAATAATATTAGGCCTTATAAAAGGCCTTTTATATATTTCCTCAAAAATATTATATGTATAAAATTAAATGTAGTAATGGAAAATATGTAACTAAAACATGTGATGGAACTTGGATTAGTTATAGTAAATTTGGTAAAGTATATAATTCATTAAATATAGCAACGAAAAATTTATATTTATGTCAAGATTTTGTTGAGAATTCTAAAGATGAGAAATATAATAAATTAACATTTGAATTAATTAGTTATGAATAAAGGTATAATAGTTATAGGTTCTGCAGCGAGTGGAAAAACTACATTATTAAAACAATTAATATTTGATGAATTTATAATGGTTAATTCTGATATTTTAGTTGAAAATAAAGAAAGTGGTTATTATAATAATCCTTTGAAAGCAGCTAGTTTTTTACATAAAGTATGGTTACCTTCTATAATTGAATCAAATAAAGATTTTATATTGGATACTACTGGAGCTAATTTGAAGACCATTGAAAATTTAATTAAAAGTAATAATAATTATGAATTTAAATTAATAATTAATTATTGTAATCCTGTAATTGCATTTTATAGAAACTTTAATAGAGAACGTAAACTTCCAAAACAAATATTATTAGATAATTGGATTAAAGTATATTCAAATACAAAAGAGTATATAAAAATGTTCGGAGAAAATAATATTTATACTTATGAAACAGATTATACTGAAAAAGAAATGACTGTTGTAAATGATTATCAAATGTTAAGAATTTCTGCTAAGAGTGAATTAACAAATATTGAAGCTAAATCATCTTTTTCAAAAAATAATACACAGTATAGTACTGAACAAATTGAATTAAAAAATAAATTATTTATAAAAACTTTAGAGGAAATAGATAAAAATGTAGAAGAATTTGAATTTCCGATATATTTACATCACCCTCCAAAACATATAACAATAACAGAATTACAAAAATGGATATTGGAAAAGAAATAGCAGAACGAATAATTAATGAATCTACCCCTATAATAGCATTATATCCAGGTAAATTTAAACCTGCTCATAAAGGACATTTTGAAGTGGTAAAAACTGCCGCTTCTAAAGTAGATGAAGTTCATGTTATTATTTCTAATAATACTACTGAAGGATATACACCTGAATTATCATTAAAAATATGGAAACAATATAAAACGTTACTTCCAGAAAATGTTCAAATTAGAATCGCAAAATCAACATCTCCAATAACAGAAATTTATAATGAAGTAAAAAATCAGAATAATAATTATATTGTCATTTATGGAAAAGATGATGAAGAAAGATATAATTCTATAAAAGAAAATAGAGATAAATACTTTAATGTTGATATAGTAAATGCCGGAAATATCGAAGGTTTATCTGCTACTTCTTTAAGAGAAGCTATTGGAATAAGAGATCTAAATAAAATCAAAACATTAATTCCTGAAGGTATTAAATTAAATGATTTTTTATTAAATTTTCAAATTCATGAAAAAAAAGATTATCATGAATTATTAGTAGCAATGGCTAAAAGAAAAGACCCTGATAGATTAACTCCATTGGGAAAAAAGTATTTACCTGAACCTATTCAAGAAATTTTTAAAAAAAATCATGCTCCAACTTTAAATAAAGCAATTGAATATGTTTGTAATAATTTACAAATAGAAAAACCTGAGATTACTTTAATTAACAATCCTAATTATGTAAAACAGCATTCTAGTTTTGGAGGATATATCCCTTCAGAAAAAAAGATCAATGCTGTAATATATAATAGAAATATGGCAGATATAATGAGATCTATAGCTCATGAATTATATCATTTTAAACAAGATTTAGAAGGAAGATTAACAGTAGATGCAGGAAAAGATGGGGATGAATTTGAAAATGAAGCAAATTCTTATGCTGGGAAAATAATGAGGGAAATAGGTAGAAATATACCAGAAATATTTGAATAATGACAAAAGAAGAAATACAAGATAAAATATCTGAATTAATAAAACCACATAAAAAATATGTAACATTTAAAGATCTATTGTGGATTATTTGGTGGTATATTAGTGATAAAAGTAAAATTATTCATATAATTAATAGATTAGAAGAAGGAATGTCTTGGTATTCTGTTATAAAAGAAACTAAACAATTATGAATTTAAACGAATTACTAACTGAAGAATTTACAGATCAATATGATATATACTGTGATTTAGATGGTGTATTATGTGATTTTGTTGAAAGATTTGAACATTTTTCAGGGATAAGTCCTGAGGAATATACTTATAAGGCTAAAAAACAATTTGGTGATAAAAAAGGAACAGAACGTTTTTGGGATTTAATAGATAATCAAGTTGGAATAAGATTTTGGAGAGGAATGAAATGGACTCCTGAAGGTAAAAAACTTTGGAATTATATTAAGTCATATAAACCTACAATATTAACTTCTCCTTCATTAAGTGATACTTCTATCAAAGGAAAAACATTATGGGTACAAGATAATCTAGGAGATAATGAAATAATATTTAAAAGAGCTTCTGAAAAACAACAATTATCAGGCCCTAATAGAATACTTATTGATGATCAAGAAAATAATATTCTTCAATGGAAGTCTCAAAATGGAATTGGTATATTATATACTACAGCAGAAGAAGTTATATTAGAATTACAAAAAATAGGAATAAAAAATGAGTAAAGAAACATTATTAAAAAAAGAATTTTCAGAAAGTGATCTAGCTCGTATTCGTAATTTAACTACTGGAAGATATGGAGAAAAAACGAAAACTCAAACAGGATATACTTCACAAAAAATAGAATATAAAGAAGGAGATATTTGGGAAGAAAATGATAAAACGTGGACTATCAAAGATGGATTAAAACAAACCATTACTAAGTTTGATAAACTAAAAAAAATATTACATTATCCTTTAACATGCCCAAATTGTAAAACTCATTTTAAAATAAGCGAACTTAATAAAAAAATGTATAATATACATGGAACTTGTTCTGATTGTGTTTTTGAAATGGAAACTAAACTTAAATTAGAAGGTAAGTTTGAGGAATATGAAAGAAAATTGATGAATTCAAACCGAAATTCATTATTGGATGAATTAGAAGTTGCTTTGGAAGAATATAGTAATTCTACAAATGATTCCTTTATTACTGAAGATGGTGTTAAAGAAACATGGTTAGGGGGAGGAATAGATAGAGAATTTATTAAAAAAATTAAAGAACAAATTAAAGAACAGAAATCCAAAACAATTTAATATATTTATAATAGACATTAATAAAAAATAAATAATGAAAAAAACGGAACTTATATCATTAATAAAGGAAGAATTAAAAGAAAAGTTACTTAAAGAAAACCTAAATATATTAGATTCACAACCACAAGAAGCATATAATTTAGAAGACCAAATTGGAAATTTTTGGATAGTAACAAAAGCTATTAAAGAATCTACTGAGGATGATTTAATTAAAGAACTTGATGTTTTTGGTTTAGCAGAAATGCTTTCTTCTCAAGGTTTAACAAAGGAAAATATTGTAGGCCTTTACAAATCCGAAGGTAAAGCTAGAACCACTTCTCGAAAATTATTAAAACAGAGGGATTCAGAATTAAAAGAAGATATTAAAACAGGTTCTTCAAAAGTAAAAGAATTAGAAGACAAAATTGCTGAAATAAAATTAGAGATACAATCTAAAACTACAGAAGGTATTTCTGATCCAGGTAAACGTTCAGCTATTTCTAGTGATATAAATACTTTATATGATCAATTAGATAAATTCGAAGAATTATTAAAAAGATTAAAGTCTTCACTAGAAAAAGAAAAACCATCCAAAGAAAAACCCGAGGAAAAACCTAAAAATGAAACAGAATCTTAGACATTTAATTAGAGAAAGTATTATTCAAATTTTGGAAGATGAAACCAAATTCCAAGAAGGAGATAGAGTATCTACTAAAGATGGACAAGAAGGAGTTATTTCATTATCTAAACATCCTTTTTATGCAGTAAAATTAGATGAAACTGGGATTACCACTTCATTTGATTTCAACGATTTAAAGAAAATAGCAGATAATACTGAAGATAATCCATATTATGGAAAATATGAGGTAGAACCTAAAGATGAAATTAAAGAATCTGCAATAAATAATATTATTCATATGGATGGTATTCTTTATATTAAAGATGGACTTAATTTAACTGATATCTTATCAGATATAAGAAGTATAACAGGAATAACTGTTGTTAGAAATATAGATATAGCAAATCAAGATAAAAGAACCAAATTATCTATTAAAATAGATCCGTTCCCATTTTCAAGTGAAGAAAATTCAGATATTAAATCTACTGTAAAAACAGCTATTAGAAGAGTACCAGGAGTAAAAGGATTTTGGACAAGAGAAGATTTGGAAAAGGAAAAACAACAAAAAGAAACTCCCACAGAATAAAAATTATAAAATATTAGGCCTCTTAAAGAGGCCTTTGTATATTCCCTAAAAATAAAATATGTTAGATTATATAATAATTGCCGCTAATTTTTTTCAAGATTTACAAGAAGAAGTAAATAATTTTCTTCAATCACATTCTGATTATGAATTATTAGGAGGAATAGCTTGTGATAGTAATGGTTATTATCAAGCAGTAAAAAAATCACAGCCATCTATTCCCAAATCAAAAATGTTACATGGATAATTAAAGATTAATATATTTATATTAAAATAAATAATATGAATAAAGATCAAATATTAGGACTTATTAGACATGGTTTAACTTTTGTTGGTGGAATTTTAGTGACTTATGGAGTAACAGATGAAGCTACAATAGCTACTATTAGTGGTAGTGCAGTATCATTAGTTGGTATAATATGGTCTGCTTTTATTAAACAAAAAACAACTTCTAATGAAGAAAAGTAGATTAAGAGATATAATTAAAGAAGTAATAACTGGAGAATCTCCGGAACAACGTTTTGCTGAAGATGATAAAACTATACAAAATATATATTCTTCAGTATTAAACACTTTTCCTGAACTAGATAGAACAAAATTGAAAGTTGCTATCAGAGATGGTTATTCTAATGCTTTAATTAAAGAAAATTATTATAATGTATATTTTATTATTCATCAAAATGATAATAAAATAGATTATGATTTTAATGTTAAAGCAAAATCATTAACAGAGGCTATTGATAAGATTAAATTTGGAGAAGGGGAAAAACAATTTGAACGTCCTTCTAAATTAGCTAGAAATTTCCAAGCTAAATTATTAAAATAAATGGCTTACGATAATATTATTAATAAGTTAGGTAGAGGCTCTAGGGTTATATTAAATAATGATCCTAAGACTTATTATCTTAAAAATATAGCAAATAATTTTACTCACGCTTATTTAACTTTAGATAATAATGATAAAATTTTCTATAAACCATTAAATAGTATTAAAAAAATAGACGGTAAGTTTATTACAGAACAACCAATGACATTAAAAAAAATACTTAGTGAGGAAATTGATAATGAAATACAAAATCGTAAAGAGGAAATATTAACATTTGAAAAAGATCCTTTAGAATATATAATTAAAAAATATCCTTCTTTAGAGGCTACTCTAGAAGAACTAATGACTTCTGTGTTTAGAGATTATCTAACAGGGATATATGTAATGGCTCCAAAACCAACAACATTTAAAATTCTATTACATAATGGTCAATCTTTTTATCTTACATATAATCCTAAAGCTTATATAGCTAAAATAGCTGGAAAACAATATCATTTAATGAATATTAAAGATGAAGAATATGCTATGAAAGCTATCACTGATCTATTATTAATGGGTATGCCTCCAGGTTCCGAAGGCCCAGGTGAAGAAGATTCTAATGAAAAAGATATGAAAGATGAATTTGTAAGTGATTTAACATCAGAACCTGGCGAAGAAACAGAAGAAACTGATAATGAAGAATCTGAAGAAGAATTACAAGAGGTAGAAGTACCAAAACCTCCTAAAAAATTTAAAATTATAAAATGAAACAATTAAATGAAGTTGCTAGAATGCAACAATTAGCAGGAATAAAAATATTAAATGAAAATCAAGATCTATCTAAAGAAGATATAAAACAAATATTTTATAATCATATTAATGATATAAATTATGAACTAGAATATATATATGATGCAGAACAAATGTATTTAAATTTATCTAAAAAAATGGGTTTACCGGTAGAAATAATTACTAAATATATGGATAAATTTAGTGATATAGCTGAAGATGAAAATCCAGAAGCTAGTACTGAAGATATATTAAGTGCTGTATTTTCTGATGAAGAAGATGATGAAGAAGACGAATATGAAGATGAAGACGAATAAATGAGTGTAGCTTTATCCCATTCCCAATTAGAAAAGCCGTATCATTCTAATCATGAATTTTATGGTTTATATAAAGATAGAGGAGAAAGATTTTTAGAAAAAATAAATAAAGAAGAACCATTTGAATTAACAGATGGTTCTTTATTAACTATATTAAAATCTTCTCCTGGAATTCAATTTTTGGAGGAGAAAAATTATAAAGAATTAAGTGGTGGTAAAAAATTATTTGATACCGAAATTGGATTAATTGCATTATCTAATTTTAAGAAAACTGAGGAATTTGGAGCTGGTACAGGAATAGGAGCAGGCTCAAAAAACACAGCTCTACAAGAATCAACTCAATGTGTGTTTAATGCTTTAGCAACTAATGTTAAAAAATCTTATATTGATAATATAGATATAACATACACTGCTATTTCTGAATCATATCAATTTTGTCAAACATCTACTGAACTAGAAGAAATATTTGATTTTTCTCAAAATCCTACTTGGAGACAATCATTTTTAACAAGTTCAAATATGCTTTATGAGTATTTAGATAATGAAGAATTTGAACATCATAGAGATTCTCAACTTATAAATAAATTATATGATTCTTACCGTGAAATCAACGTAGGTTTTCAATCTGATAAATGGAATCCATCAGATATATGGTTTGTAAAGGAAAATGTTTTATATACGCAGTTTTCATCTAGTTTAGAAGAATTAAATCAACAAGTAGAAGATATGTTTGATAAAAAAGAATTAATTGGAGTATCGCTTAAAAAACTAGGAAAAGAACCAAATATTAAAGTAGTAAATAAAGGAAAAATGAGAAAAGAATATACTTATGAAGGTTTTAAAACAACATTAAAATCAAAAGATATAAATATATTATATAATGATGGAAAAATATGTTTTAGAACATTTAATTTTGCTACAAATTGGGCAGGAGAGATTTTAGGTAAAACTGCTTCTCATGGTAAAATAGGATTTGGTGCTATAAATACTATATTAAATAAGTTTGATATTAAACTTAAAACAGCCAAAGAGATTAAATTAATTTGGGAAGAAGACCCAACATATGCAGAAATGGTTTTATTCACATTATTGGGAGATTTTGTTGGTGGTATAGGAGGATCTTTCAATATATTTATACAAGAAAAAAATATTGATTGGAAAGTATCTAAATTACTTGGATTAAATTTATTATCTAATATATTAAATCAACCAAAAGATATAAAAAATAAAATAATAACAGAAATAATAAATTATGCTTCTTCCCAATTAGAAGAATCATCTGTTTTCCTTAAATTATCATGATAAAACTTTCAGAAATAGCTAACCAAATTCTTGATTTAACTAAAAATACTAAATATGACATGAGATATGTTAGAGGTTTAGTATGGGAAAAAATTGAATTATTAAAATATAATCAATTATTAAAAGAAGTTGAAGGAGATGAGGATGATGAAGAAAATGTAGAAGATGAAGAAGAAATAATTATTGAACCTGATGATATTCAAGATCCTGAGATAGATGATGAAGATTCTGAAGAAGAACCTGCTGCTGAGGTAGAACCTGATGAACCTCCTACTTCAAAACGTATTCCTCCAACTAAAAAAACAGAACCAAAAAGTGATGTAGAACCTAAAGGAATAGAATATATAAGTAGGGAAGAAGCAAGAGAGTTATTATCATATAAAGGAAAAATATTTACTGCTGTTTTTACTAAAAAAGATGGACAACAACGAGTAATGAATGGAATGACTGGGGTAAGAAAATATACTTCTGGTGGTGAATTACCTTATTCTCCAAAAGATAAAGGAGTTATACCTGTTTATGATTTAAAAATAGGAAATGGACCTAAAGGATATCGTATGATTAATATTGATGGTTTAGAGGCTTTAAAAATCAATGGAAAACAATACAAAATAGATAGTACAATAAAAGAATATACTATTAATGATGAAGAAATGGAAGGATTTTTAGAAGAATTAAAAAAATGTAGTTCTGATTTAAAAGAATCAATTTTAGAAGAATCTGAATATCAAGGTAGAAAAGTTACTTTAAATAAACCGATGCAAGGTGATTCCAAAAAATTCAAAGTATATGTTAAAAATGAAAAAGGAAATGTTGTAAAAGTAAATTTTGGAGCTAAAGGAATGAATATAAAGAAAAACAATCCTGTTAGACGAAAAGCTTTTAGAGCAAGGCATAATTGTGAGAATCCAGGACCAAAATGGAAAGCAAGATATTGGTCATGTAAAAAATGGTAAAATAAATTCTGGACTCAATTTGAGTCCTATTTTTGATATTTAAAGGAACTTTCGTATAATATAAAATTTTGAAATAAAAGAAATATTATAAAATTTGGATTTTATTTTTTTAATTCATATATTAAAATAAAAATGAAAAAAATATATTTAGCTATCCCTTTTTCTAATATAGAGGATTTAAGTTTTAAATGTGCTAATGAAGTGGCATCTTTATTAATAGCAAAAGGAAAATATTTTGTATTTTCTCCAATAAGTCATAGTTATCCAATTTGGAAAACAGAAATGGTAGAACATACTTATGATGTTTGGTTAGGACAAGATGAAGAATTTGTAAGATGGGCTGATGAAATTTGGGTTGTTAATATTGTAGGATATGATGGGTTAAATTTGATTGAAAAATCAAAAGGTGTCCAACAGGAAATAAAATGGGCTGAGGAACAAGGAAAAGAAGTAAGAATAATTGATTATTTTATTGAAGAGAAGAGAACTAATATTGAATTTAAAATAAAAATATAAAAATATAAAAATGAACTTTAACCCAACAGATAAAATAGTGGTAGATATACCATTATTTATTCGCTTATTAGAATATGCTAGAGAGGATGCTAAAGATGATATGGATCTTCATAAAGTAACAGAAAATATATTATCTTTATCTAAAGAGGGAAATATATTAACTATGGATAATTATGATTCTATAGTTGATAATACTTCACAACCTCAAGAATTGAAAGAGGTAAAAAGATTACAAAAATTAGCTCATATAAAATAAATAATGAGTAATATTTATAAAAAAATTCAATATGTAACTCAAGGACCTTATGGTTCAACAGAATATAAAAATCTTTATGTTCATTTTCAAAATAGTAATGATTTTATAAGGGTTTTAGAGGAAGATGGAAATGTTCTTTTTAGTTATAATGAATGGGGGGTAGGAGATGAATTAGATTTAGGACAAGCAATAATTAAAGTTTTGACAGGAAATAATAATGATCTAGAATGTTTGACTGAAGAAGAAATGAAAAAAATATTTAAAAATAAAATATGACTAGAAGTGAAAAAGATTATGTTACATCTATAATATATAATGAAGGTTTTGGTTATACTTTTGAAGATTATTCTGATTTTGATGAAATCAAAGATGAAAAATTTCACCAAATAAGAAAAGAATATATTGAAGCTGCTGAAAAATTAAGAAATTATATAGCTCTTAATGATGAATAAATTAGAACGTAGAACTAAAGGATATTACAAATATATTAAAAGATTAAAACAATGGTATAATTGTTCTAAAATTCAAAACAGACAGAATTATAAATTAAAGACTACAGGAAAACCTTGTAGTTGCCCTTTATGTAGTCCAGGTAAAGTTGAAGAAAAAGCTAAATATAGATTAAATAAATTCAATAAAAATAATATAGATAAGTGAAACATGCTATAATAGACAATATCCCTAATAATCCCAAAGAAATTTTAAATTTGGCTAAAGATAAATGTTTTCTATTTTGGGTTGATGAAAAAGGAACTAAAGATAATCCTAGTATATTTCAAAGAAAATTGAGTAAATTATTATATGAAGAAGCATATAATATTATTAATAAAAATAAACCACATTGGGTTATATCTTTTAGAAATCAATCTTATTTTAATTCTGAATTAGAAGATTATTGGGAATTTGGAGGGTGTAATATTGCTAATAATGATTATGGTGAAGTATTTATTTGGATTCAAGTCAATCTTAAAAATGCAGATGAAATTTTTAAAAAATTTAATTTAAATATTATTGAATATTAAAATATGTTATGGATTTAAACTTAAATATAAATAATGATCAAATACAATAAAAAAATAGTTATTATTGGTGCTGGAGTGGCCGGAATTAATGCTGCTACTAAATTAGTTGATAAAGGATATCCTGGAGAATTAATTACTATTATAGATAAAGGTAAAGATCCAGAAAATAGATTACCTGAGGAAGTAATGGAAGGTATGTTAGGAGCTGGTGGATGGAGTGATGGTAAACTTACTTACCATACTGAAATCGGAGGACAATTAGCTAAATATTGTGGTGAGGAAAAAGCTATGGATTTAATGGATCAAGTAATATCTAATTTCCGTAGATTTCATCCACAACCCGAAGAAATATTCATGTCCAATCCTGTTGAAGAACCTGAATTTATTAAACCATATTTTGGATTAAGATTATTTCCTGTATGGCATATTGGTTCAAACTATTTACATGAAATTGCAAAATCTTGGTATCAATATTTAATAGATAAAGGAGTTAATTTTAGATGGGAATCTGAAGTAAAAAAAATTGATTTCAAAATAAATTATATTCAATTCTTTAACCAAGAAACAAACAAAATATTAGGAAAAGGGTATGAATATACATCAATTCCATATGATACTCTTATATTCGCTGTTGGGAAATCAGGAATTGATTTTGGTAAAAAATTAGCAGAACAATATGAATTAGAGACTGAACCTAAATCAGTTCAAATAGGTGTTAGATTTGAAGCACCACAAAAATATTTCCAAAAATTAATTGATATTTCATATGATTTTAAATTGTATCAGAAATTTGATACTGTTTCTTTACGTACATTTTGTACAAATAATAACGCAGCTTATGTGGCTGTTGAACAGACTTATGGGGATATAAGTTATAATGGACATGCTAAAAAAGGAGAAGAATTTAGAAATGATATGACTAATTTTGGTATCCTGATGGAAATTAAAGGTATCGAAAATCCCTTTGAATGGTGTAGAAATGCAGTTAAAAAATGTCAAACATATTTAATGAATATGGATGGTTCAAATAAACAAAGTAATGGTGGGTTATATTATTCTCCAAATTTTACTAGACAATTATCTTATTCTTCAGAAAATGAAGAAATATTAGCAAGTGAGGTAGATAATTTGATTACATTTAAAGAAGCACTAGGTGAATATGCTGATTATATTACCAATTTTATTGATGATATGAAAAAAATATTCCCTGATATGGGAGATGATTATGGATTATATATACCAGAGGTAAAATATCTTTCACCAGAACCAATTGTAAATTATAATGATTTATCTTTAAAAAATTACCTTAATATTCATTTTGTAGGAGATGCTTTGTCTGCTAGAGGAATAACTGTTAGTGGAGCCCATGGTATTTATGTTGCTGAATCTATTTTGGAAAATAATTAAAATTTTCATATATTAAAATAAAAATGAAGCTATTAAATAATTTTAAAAATCAAGTTTTATGTAGAAGAGAAAGTAATCAAAATAAAGCTTCTAAAATTTGGGAAGAATTAAAAAATATATTAACACAAGAAGAAATATATGATATTAATGATGATTGGATTCATTATATGATAAATCAAATTACTACTGATCAATTTGGTCAAACATTACAAAAAATAATAAATAAATATGATTAAAAACGAATTTAAAACTAAAACATTTAAAACACCTGATGGTAAATCTATAACAATGTTTGATGGTAAATTACATTGTTGGGAACATGCAGCTATTCAATATCCACCTGGATCAAAATCAAAAGATGAATATTATTTATATGGGATTCAATATACTAAAGATCAATGGAATGCAGCAAAACAAGATACTAATGGAGAACCCCCTCATAAAAATCCTCAAGTAACAGAAATTAAATAATATGAAAATAGCATTTGTAGGTACAGTATCCGTTGGAAAAACAACATTAGTAAAAGCCTTATCAAAATTACCACAATTCAAAGATTATTATATTGCAACAGAAAGAAGTAAATATTTAAGAGATTTAGGAATACCATTAAATAGTGATTCTACATTAAAAGGGCAAACTATATTTTTAGCTGAAAGATGTAGTGAATTGATTAACGAAAATTTAATTACAGATCGAAGTATAATAGATGTAATGGCTTTTACTAAATCTGCTAAATCAATAAACTCAATAGATAAAATATCATTTGATAATTATGCCTCCAATTTTATTAATGAATATGATTATATTTTTTATATATCTCCAAAAGGAATAGAGATAGAAGATAATGGTATAAGAGAGATTGATGCAAATTATAGAGAAGAAATAGACTTTAATATTATTCAATTATTTAATAATTATAAATATAAAATTAAAAATTTAGTTAATATTTCAGGAACTACAGAAGAGAGAATCAAACAAGTGTTAGAAACGATTTCTTTGTAATATTTATAGTATATAATTAAAAAACTAAAAAATAAAAATGGCTGATAATTTTAATCTTGCCTCAGCAAGAAATTTCTTATTAAAAGAAAGTATAAAACCTTTAAAAGAAAATTATGAAGGTGAAATAAATGAAATGGCAAAAATTGCTGGAGCACTAAAAGATGCTATTTCAGCAGTAATAAAAGCAAATCCTGATTTAAATGGATTACCTCTAAAAAAAGCAATTAAAGCTGATACTAAAGTAATTGATGCTTTAGAAGGTGAAGATTTATATGATAATCAATTAAATAAATTTATAGCTTTAGAAAAAGGAGAAAGAGAATTAGGACAAAGAGGAAGACCAGCTCAAGAAAAACCTGAAGGATCAGAAAAAAGTTCTTCTAGTATTCAAGGAAATGACACTATAGATCAAGAAACTGAAGAAGATGAAGATATTGCATTTATGGATGATGAAGCTGAACCAGATGAAACTGAAATAGATGATAGTATTTCTATTGATGTTCCTACTTCTAAAGGGGATGTTACTAATGCTAACAAATGGAAAGATATAATTGTTAAAAAAGTACAAAAATTAGAACAATTACCTGATGGGGAAAGAGAGAAATCACCTGATATGCTTGCTTTAAAACAATTTATTAAAAAACCTGAAGTATTCAAAACTTTAGGAGCTGAAACTGTTAGAAGCTTAGTTTCACCAATTATAGGATAAAAAATGATATCAAATATCGAAGATATTTCAAAACCCCCTACTTCGGAAAGGGGTTTTTCTTTTCTAACTAAAGAAAGATTAATATTATATAGTATAATAATAGGGTTAATTTTTTCATTAATATATATGTTTTTTGGTAATAAAGAAATTGCTGGACAATTAGAATATAATAATAAAAAAATAGATTCTCTTCAAATAAAAAATGATATTTTACTCCAAAAAAATTTGGATATTGAAGATAAAATTAATACATTTGAAAATAACATAAATAATATCGATAATAAGATATTAAGTAATATAAGCCAACTAAATAAATTTAAAGCCGAAACTAATGAAAAAATTAATGCTATTGATAGCTCTACTCGTGATGAACGTAGAAGTTTTTTCACAACAGAATATCCCGAATGATTGTGATGTTTGTTTAAAAGAATATCAATCTAAAGCAGTAATAAAAGACCTTATTAAAGGTAAAGCTTTATCTATAGAAAATGATATATTAAATTCAAGAATAGAATTATATATAGAAAAAGATAAGCAGAAAGACAGTATTATTGGAAGTTATAAAGAAAAAGATTCTAATTACAAATCAATTCTTCAAAATAAAGATTCTGAAATTTCATTACATAAAGAAAATACAGAACTATTCAAAACAGAATTAAATTCCCAAAAGAAAAAAACTGGGTTTTGGCAAATCACTACTATGGCAGCTACAATATTAGCTGTTATAGGAATTATAAAATAAAAGATTATGTCAGAACAACAACCACAAAATTTTAAAGAAATAATTAAAGCAGAGTACATTAAATGTGCCAGTGATCCTGTTTATTTCTGTCGTAAATATTATTACATTCAGCATCCTCAAAGAGGTAGAATGTTATTTAATTTATACCCGTTTCAAGAAAAAATACTTAGACAATTTCAAAAAGGAAATTATTTAATAATAAATAAATCTAGACAGCTAGGTATTTCTACATTAGTATCAGCATATTCTTTATGGTTAATGTTATTTCATAAAGATAAAAATATCTTAGTAATTGCTACAACACAAGATACTGCTAAAAACTTAATTACTAAAGTTAGATTTTCATATGATCAACTTCCTTCTTGGATGAGATTGAAACATACTGAGAATAATAAATTATTACTTAAATTAGTTAATGGTTCTCAAATTCAAGCTAAAGCAGCCACTGATAATGCTGCTAGATCTGAAGCCGTTACTTTACTTGTAATAGATGAGGCTGCTTTCATTGATAATATCGAAAAAATATATACTGCTGCTCAACAAACATTAGCTACTGGGGGTAGTTGTATTGCATTATCATCTCCAAATGGTACAGGTAATTGGTTTTATAAAGAATTTGTGAGGGCCCAAGAAAAGAAAAACAACTTTATTCCATTATTACTTCCATGGACTGTTCATCCAGAAAGAGATCAAGCATGGAGAGATAAGCAAGATAGGGAATTAGGACCTAAACATGCTGCTCAAGAATGTGATGCTGATTTTATTACTTCTGGGGAATCTGTAATCGATACTGATATATTAAATTATTATAAAAAAGAAATAGTTAGAGAACCTTTAGAAAGAAGAGGTTTAAATGGAGAATATTGGTTATGGGAATTACCTGATTACTCAAGATCATATGCTTTAATAGCAGACGTTGCTAGAGGAGATGGAGCTGACTATTCTACTTTTCAAGTTTTTGATATAGATGCTTGTAGACAAGTAGCAGAATTCCAATCTCAATTATCAACTAAAGATTTTGCCAATGTTTTACATGCCGCTTGTGTTGAATGGAATAGTGCATTATGTGTAGTGGAAAATGCAAGTATAGGTTGGGATGTATTAGGAAGATTAATTGATAAAGGATATAGTAATATATATCATTCTCCTAAATTAGATAACTTTGCAGATTCTGAACAATATTTATACAAATATAATAGTGGAGCAGGTTTAGTCCCAGGGTTTTCAATGACATTAAAAACAAGACCTTTGGTAATATCTAAACTTATTTCATATATGAATGAATTTTCTATAGAAATATTATCTAGTAGAGCTTTAGAAGAATTAAGAACATTCATATATAAAAATGGAAAGCCTCAAGCACAAAATGGTCATAATGATGATTTAGTAATACCTATTGGTATATTCTTATTTTTAAGAGAAACAACATTAATGTATCAAAAAACAAGTGAAGAATTATCGAGAGCTACTTTAGATAGCATACAACATATTAATCATACGGCACCTGCAATATATGGTAATCCATATGCCCAACATCAATATAAAATGGATGATGGAAGAGGGGGAATTGAAGATATCAGTTGGTTATTAGGATAATAAAAATAAAATAAAAAAATGGAACAAAATCGTGACTTTTTTTCAAAAGTTAAAAAATTATTTTCAACTGATGTAGTATTACATAATACAGGAGGAAATCAACTTAAAGTTGTTGATGTTAATAAAATTCAACAACATGGAGAATTAGTTACTAATTCTTTATATGATAGATACAACAAAATATACACTACATCGGGAAGAAATGCATATAGTACTGTAAATCAACTTCCAACTTCTCGTGTTCAACTTTATACAGATTATGAAGCTATGGATACGGACTCAATTATAGCATCTACATTAGATATTATTTCAGATGAAGTATCTCTTAGAAATGATTTTGGTGAAGTATTACAAATCCGAAGTTCAGATGAAACTATTCAAAAAATCCTATATAATTTATTTTATGATATTCTTAATATAGAATTTAATTTATGGTCTTGGACTAGAAATATGTGTAAATATGGGGATTTTTATTTAAAATTAGAAATATCAGAAAAATTTGGAGTTTATAATGTTATTCCTTTTTCTTCATATACTATGATAAGAATAGAGGGAGATAACCCAGATAATCCTCAAGAAGTTAAATTTAAATATGACCCAACGTTTACTTCACAACAATCTCCTTTAGGTCATCAACAATTAATGAGCGCTGGTTCTGTTAAAGAAATGGAATTTGATAATTATGAAATAGCTCATTTTAGATTATTATCGGATTATAATTATTTACCTTATGGTAGATCTTATTTAGAGCCTGCTCGTAAAATATTCAAACAATTACAATTAATGGAGGATGCTATGTTAATTCACCGTATTGTAAGAGCTCCTGAAAAACGTACCTTCTTTATTAATGTAGGAAATATACCTCCAAATGAAGTAGAACAATATATGCAGAAAACCATCAACAAGATGAAAAAAACTCCATATGTTGACCCAAAAACAGGAGAATATAATCTTAAATATAATGTTCAAAACATATTAGAAGATTTCTATATTCCAGTTAGAGGTAACGATACAGCTACCAAAATTGATACAACAAAAGGTTTAGATTATACTGCTATTGATGATATCGAATATTTAAGAGATAAATTATTTGCAGCACTTAAAGTACCAAAAGCATATTTTGGATATGAAAAAGATTTATCAGGTAAATCTACATTAGCTGCTGAAGATATCAGATTTGCGCGTACAATAGAACGTATACAAAGAATATTAATATCTGAATTAACAAAAATTGGATTAGTTCATTTATATTCCCAAGGATATGATGGTGAAGCATTAACTAATTTTGAGTTATCATTAACAACTCCTTCGATTATATACGACCAAGAGAGAACTGCATTATTAAAAGAAAAAACAGAATTAGCAATCCAATTACTTGATAATAAAATAGTTCCATCTGATTGGGTATATGATAATATATTCCATTTCTCACAAAATCAATATGAAGAATATAGAGATTTAATTGCTGAAGACACTAAACGTAAATTTAGATTAAATCAAATTGAAAATGAAGGTAACGACCCAGCAGATTCAGGAGAAGCATTTGGTACTCCTCACCAATTAGCTGCGTTAAGTAGTGGAAATAGAACTCCAAATGATGAAGGAGTTCCTAAGGGATATGATGAAACTAGTAATGAATTACCTGATGCTATTTTAGGTAGACCAGAAGAAAAGGCATCAAATATTGGTACTCAAGAATCAGCATTAGGAAAAGATAGATTAGGAAATTTGGGAATGAAAGATGATGGGGAAGAAAATGTTAGAGATTTAAATCCTAAACCTAATAAAGGTGCATTACGTTTGGAACATACTCAATCTGTATATCATAGAAATATAAGTCTGTTCCCTTCACGTAAAATAAGTTTATTTGAAGAAAGTAATTTATTGAATGAGAATAATATTTTAAAGGAAGATAAAATAAACTAATATTTATAAGTAAATAATACATTGATGAATAAAATAAGTCATTCTAAATATAAGAATAGTGGTATATTGTTTGAACTTTTAGTAAGAAAAATAACTAGTGAAACTATTTCTAATAACGAGTCCAAAGCTATTAATATTTTAAAGAAATATTTTACTAATACTGAGATAGCTAAAGAAAATAAACTATATCAAACTTTATTAAAATCTCAAGATTTAAATGAGAGAATGGCAGATAATGTTATTAATACTATTTCTGACCTTTCTGCTCGTTTAGATAGAAAAAAATTATCAAATGAAAAACATAATTTAATTAAAGAGATTAAAAATTCATATGATATAGATGATTTTTTTAAGGCATCAATTAGTAATTATAAAACATTAGCATCAATTTATATTTTAATTGAATCTAAATTTGTTGAAAATCCATCACCAGATATTATTATTTCATCTAAATCAACATTACTTGAATATTTATCTAATAAAAATTCTCCTAATGATGAAGATCAAATATATCAAGAATTATCTAAAATGGATAAAAGTGAGAGATTTTTAGTATATAAAGTAATGTTAGAAAACTTTAATAAAAAATATAATGATATTGATCTTGAACAAAAAGAAATTTTAAAAGTATATATTAACAATATTTCAAATACTGTTGTTCTAAAAGAATTTATTGATAATAAATTTAAAAAATTACAGATTTCATTATCAGAAAACATTAAAAAAATAGATGATCAGATTACTAAAATTAAAGTACAAGAAATATTAAATTTAATAAATCCTATTTTAGAATCTAAAAAAATGAAAGATGATTATGTAGTAACATTACTACAATATCTTGAACTAAATAACGAATTAGCTAATATATAATGAATAAAGAAGATCTAAAATCATCAATCAAAGCTTATGCTTTAGAGTTAATGAAAGAGACTTCTACTTCGGGTAATGCTGGAGGATATCTAACTAAAAAAGCTTTTAGAAAATTAAAAAAACAAGATATTAAATCACCTACAGGATTTGAATCATCTCCAAATCCAAATATGTATACTAAAACTATGAAGTTTAAAATAGTAAATCCAAAGGATAGATTAAATAGTAAAGATTTATGGGAAGTTGTATTACCTATAAATCAAGAAGAAGTTAAAAAAATTTTAATTAAAGCTGGTAAATATACTAATTATTTATTTGATAAACCTATTAAAGATTGGGATGAATATGATATATCTAATTGGAATAATATAGCAAAAGATAATGATGATAATTTAAAAGAAGGTAGATATACCCAATTTAAAAAACAAACTTCAAAACGCCCTCCTCGTGAACAACTTCACATGGCAATTAAGGAGATTCAAATGAAACTGGATGAAGTAAACAAATTAATAGATTATACTTCTAAAATGAAAAATGAATTAAGAGAAGGTGATGAAGAATTAGAATATTTAAAAAGAACAAAAAATTCTCTATTTAAAATACAAGAGAAACTTCAAACAATGAACAACAAATTAAAATATATAATTGAATAATGACAGCACAAAATTTATATAATCAATTAATTAATGGTGATATTTCCAAAGAAAAATTTCTATATGAAGTTCGTCGTGATGTGAGATTACCAATGATTACAAAATTTAATTCATTTAATGATACTATTACTATATTAAAAAATAAGTCTATTATATCAGAAAATAAAGATTTAAATCCAAAATATAAATCAGAAAAAAATCCATTATTACCTGAAATAGAATCTTTAACTATTGATATGGTATCTCCTTTAGAGTATTCTAAAGGAATTAATTATGAATTAGAAATATCTCAAATCTCTGTTGGAAATAATTTACCTTCTGAAGATGAAATGATTAAAGCTCAAAGAAAGGTATTAAAAAATTTAACAACAGATCCATATTATTATACCAAAAAATGTTATAGTGATATAGAAAAGAAACAAGAAAAAGAAAATTTAAGACCTGAAGAATTAAAAAAAGATTTCACTTCACCAAACCAATTAATCAAAAGTAAGGTCTTAAAAGAAGGATTAGGAGATAGGAAGTGGATTAATATAATAAATAATCATAATTTTGATTTTTTAGATAAAAAAAATATTATTTTATTTTTAACAAGTAAATATTCTGATGATTTGAACAAAGATGAAATTGAATATTATGCTGATGTTTATGCTAAAATGAATGATTTACCTCCATATGATACTGATGATTTGAGTGAAGCTGCTGCACAAAATAATCCCCAAATTGAAAGAATTGTAGGAAAAATTAATGAATTGATTAAAAAGGCAGTAGATGAAGATGGTGATCCAATACCTGTAGTAGATAAGTCGGGTACTTGGGAAGAACCTGTTATATATTCTCCTATACAATATAAAAATGGGGCACTAACTATTACTTATACTGAACAAATAGGAGGTGATTCTAATACAGAAACTATATTGAAAAGAAATATGGAATTTGATGGATTACCAACATTACAATATATTATGAGGATGTATAAATCATCATTAAAAAAAGCAGGAGTTAAAGAAGCAGTAGCTTTAAAAGATAAAGCAGGTAATGTTACTTATGCTAAAGATGATACAGAAGCTAATACTATTGCTACTCAAGCCAGAACAAAAGGTGTCCAATTAGATAAAAGCAGAATATAATGCCACAACTATTAATAGAACATTTTCCATTACAAATTAATAAAACTTTATTATCAGAATCTACAAAATTAGGAGGAAGATATATAATTGAAGGTGTTATTCAAAGAGCAAATTCTAAAAATCAAAATGGAAGAATATATCCAAAAGAAATTTTAGAAAGAGAAATTGAAAAGTATATTCAAGGTCCTGTAACTGAAAAAAGAGCATTAGGCGAATTAGATCATCCTGAATCCCAAATAGTAAACTTAAAAAATGTATCACATAATATATTAGAAATATGGTGGGACGGAGATGATGTAAGAGCTAAAATAGAGGTATTAAATACTCCTTCAGGAAATATCGTTAAATCATTAATAGATGCAGGTATAACCGTTGGTATATCATCAAGAGCTATGGGATCTGTACAAAATTTAGGAGAAGGAACCGTAGAAGTACAAGATGATTTAAGTATGGTATGTTGGGATTTTGTATCAGAACCTTCAACTCAAGGTGCTTTTATGGAAAAAGTAGGATTAAATGAAAATTTCCAAATACCTATTATTGAAAAATATCAAAATATAAACCAAATTATTCAAGAAATTATCTGTAGTCAAACAGGAATTTGTTGTATAAATAACAAATAGAAAAAAGAAACGCAATTCTTGAAAAAGATTGCGTTTTTTGATTTTTTATATATATTTATGAACATATTATGATAGATTATAAAAATATAATCTCCCTCTCGAAAATACTTCCTATATTACTTCTCAATAAGTAATTAAAAACAAATCAAAAAATAAATTTTAATGTCAAAAACAAAATTTTTTAATGATGCTATTGCTGAAGCAAAAGCCATTAGAGAAACAGCATTTAATAACGCTAAATTATCTTTAGCAGAATCATTTGCACCACAAATCCAAAACATGCTATCTCATAAATTGAATGAAATGGAAGAAGAACTAGATGAAAATCAAGAGGAAGAAGTAACATTAGAACAATTACTTCAAGAATTAGAAGGATCTGGATCTTCTGAGTTAGATGAAAATACAGAAGAAGAAGAACCAATACAAGAAGAAGCAGAAGCTGATGATGAAGTAGGTGAAATCACTGTAGATGATCTTAAAGATATCATTCGTGATGTAATGATTGCAATGGGGAATGAAGGTGGTGAAGATGAAGAAATTGAAGAACCTGCTGAAGAAACAGAAGAAATCGAAGGTGAAGAAGATGAAGAAACAGATTTAAATGAAGAATTAGCTAATTCTGCAGCAGCAGGAGCTGATGAATTATTAAGATTGATTCAAGCTGCAATTTCTAAAACACCTGAAGTAGCAACTAAAATAGCAAGTTTTTTAAAAGATTTACCTTCCGGAGCTGGAGCTGCTATGAGAAACGAGGTTCAAGAATTAGAAGAAGCTAAAAAAACAATTGTAGCCCAATCTAAAACTTTGAAAGAAATGAATTTGTTAAATTCTCAACTTTTATATGTTAATAAAATATTTAAAGCTAAAAATTTAACAGAAGGACAAAAAGTAAAAGTTATTAATGCTTTTGATAGAGCAAAAACAGTTAAAGAAACAGAAAATATTTTCTTAACATTAAAAGAATCTTTAATTACTGCTCCAACAAAACCATTAATAGAAAATAAAGGTAGAGCATCTAAAGC